>Ga0155458_141_pt1 | contig 1553 bp, 4 predicted proteins | sample RifCSPhighO2_12_FD_107116 | JGI IMG/M metagenome (GOLD analysis project Ga0155458, IMG submission 107116) | Candidatus Giovannonibacteria bacterium RIFCSPHIGHO2_12_44_12 | reverse complement strand
TGGCTTCAAATATACTAAACCATCGGTAGAAGTAGCAGCTGCAAATATATTTTTTACTTTAGACATTATTTCCTCCGGCTCATGATCGGTTATAGGCGGGTAAACATATACCTGCCCAGCCCCGGACATTAATCTTCCTTCTAGACTTCGAAATTTTGCAGATGCTCGGAAAATAAGATTTGTATCCTTCTTTAACGTGCAAAAGCACACTGTCTCGTATGAGTGTAGGGTCTGGAATATAAGTACCGAAAGTAAGCTTATATTGTCTACCGGCATTAATGCGAGATGTATAAACTTCTAGCTGGCCGTAATTTGGAGATTTAATAAATATCTCCGGCTCTTTCGCGACTGGCAATTTTACTATATCAGGAAAAGTTGAATCTAAAATAATTTTTTCTATCTCCGAGGGATCTATGGATGAGTAAGAAAATTCGTAAACAAGCTTATCTTTTATGAAAAAATATGTTGTGGAAGCTGAACCATTTTTACTTACCGAAGTTATTTCAATATTATTTAAATTTACTGCTCGTATTTCGGCTTTTACTTTCTCCCAATTATTTATATCATTGCAAAATAGAGCGTTTTTACCCAATGGACTTTCGCAATAAACGTGTATGCTAGTGCGCATATTTGGATTTTCGTAGGCACGTATATCAATGCTTCCCTTTTTATCTCCAGTTCTTAATAATAATTTGCTAGTAGTGGTAGATTCGATTTCAAAATAGAATGGGTATTTTATCTCAAACCCATATTTTTCGTTGCGGTATGTTTTCCACTCTTCGACTTCGCTCAGGGTGGGGTCAGTGATTCTTTCTGCATTTTTTTCTAAATCCTTGACAAAATAATTTTTATATACAAACAGGCTTCCGCCAGCAATAACGAGCGCCGCGAGCCAGATAGAAATTATTTTTGGAATAGACATGATTTTTATTTTAAAAGTTTAATAAACTCTTCGGCAGACAAATCGGCATCGCGAAGTATTTTTCTCAAGAGGCCGCGACTTATTGCCTCATAATCAGGTATAGTTATATTCTTTCGATTTTGACACGATAAACGAACATGGCTACCGCGTTGCCGGAGAATCTGATAGCCAATTTTCGAAAGCGCCCTGATTATTTCCTGTCCAGATAAAATGGGCAGCTGCGACATTGACTAGATCGTAATTGTATGCAAACTTAATTCCTTTGGATGATAAGATTCCAAAGTTTCCTTGCTCCCCTTCTCCTCCAAAACCAAACTCAAAACTTCCCTTATATTTTTAAGAGCTTCATCTAATGTCTTCCCCTGGCTATAACATCCGTCAAAAAGCGGGCATTCAACGATGTAAAAATCGTTTTCGTCTTTCTCTACAAATAGTGGTAATTGATTCTTAGGCATATTTTAATTATAACACTTCTATATCTCCAATCAACTCTACTTCTTATTATACTTTATACCCTATTCCCAGAGCCGAATAATTTTATCTTCTCCATTGTTTTTGCTCTGACAGTTTCTATAGCGGGGGCAAGAATTTTATACGGGGTCGTCTCCTCTGGATTATTCGCTAGAAAAGT
>Ga0155458_111_pt1 | contig 6341 bp, 5 predicted proteins | sample RifCSPhighO2_12_FD_107116 | JGI IMG/M metagenome (GOLD analysis project Ga0155458, IMG submission 107116) | Candidatus Giovannonibacteria bacterium RIFCSPHIGHO2_12_44_12 | reverse complement strand
CTTAATTTTGTAACTCTGTGGATTGTGAAGCCCTGCCTGCCGGCAGGCAGGCCTTTCGCGTTCTGCCAAACTATTATGTCCCCGACTTTGATATCCTCCTTCGCGATTTTCTGGATCAAAACCAGATCCCCGATATGCAGAACTGGCCACATCGAGCCCGAAGTTATCGCCGCGATGGGATAATTCGTGCCGAGTTTTTTCGTTAAGTAGTACGGTAAACCATAAACGATCGCCCCCACAATCGCAGCATAAATCACTATATTTAAAATAAACTTCAGAAATTTGCGCATTTTTTATCTCCACGGTCCGGGTATTTTAAAAATAAACACTCTTCCGGTTAAGGTCGCATCAATCGGGGCGGAGGCGGGCATATAAACAGTAAACTCGATGACATCCTTTTTGCCGGGCGAAAGAGTGAAAGAGCTTTTGTTTATCGTCATTAAATCGTTGATCGAGCCGAAATTGACTATCGCGACGTACATCGAAATTGTCGTCCCGTTTTCGATATCCACCCTCCGGATCGCGGAAGTCCCCGGACTCAAATCCCCGAAATCCAATCGTTCCGTCGTCGGGTTTACCCCAACTTTCCCCTCGCCCGCGATGACATGCACTGTCGCCTGATACTTATTAGCATCAAGCGCGATATAGAACACAAAAAGAAAACCAACCGCGAGCACTATCGCGAGTATTTTCTCTCCCTTCGTCATCTTTTGCCAAAAATTTTGTTTTACTTCTTCGTCCATAAATTAATTATTATCCCCTGTTAATAATTTTTAATCACCGAATCTCCAGCGCCTTTCACAAGAAGACGCTGGACGATTCGAAGATCAATCTTTATTTCGTAACTGTATCGACAATGAGCTCGTTAGACAAAGGGGAACCATCTCCAGTGTTAACCAACTGTCTTTTGATCACATAGACTCCGCTTGGTGCGCTCGCGTCAAAGTGGATACTGTCGACGTTTTTGAAGTTATCGGTTGGGTCAACGTCAAAGTCATCCACCGTGCAAGCATCACTATGATCATCCGCAGTAGTACACGAACCAATGGCTACCAAGTTGCCACCAACAACACTCATTTTGTAGTGGAATATATTGCCACTTAGTTCGTCTGGATCTTGCCACCCTACTTCATCTACATGCACCATGCCCACGCTCAAAACTGAAGGACCATCAATAGTAACTTTCCACTGGACTGTTGGAATTGAAGAACCAGAACTTGAAACCGTATCCACTATATAAGTATAGGTTGTGCTTGCCACAACTGTGTTAGGGAGAGGGTTAAAAACAACAGGGTCAGGATTTATACCTCCTCCATCAGTAGAATTTGAGATCCTCACGTCGCGTGGTGTCTCGCTTACATCTGATACCTCAACCCACAAATTGCAGCCGAAGATTTTGTGCTCGTTTTCGATTGGTTGAACATAGTCGTCTGGATCAGCTGGGCCTTCCAATTCTGGACCATCATTTTCGTCCACGAACGTTGCCCAATCCTGCGCGCAGAAATTGCCGAAGCACGGCACAGAAAGATCAATTATCCAATTGTCTTCTGTGTCTAGATCAGCTTTAGATAATCTTCCATTCGTATCATTCCAAACCAAAGTTCCAGGGGTTAACGGCGGAATATCTGGACCCGGAGTAAACGGATTATCTGTTGTAGTCGCAATCGCAAACGGCTGGTGGAACGAGAAAGTCGTTTCATCGTTCACGACGTCTGTATCAGCTTCTTTCGAAATATATTCACAGAGCGAAGGGAGAAGATAGAAGTCGAGATCATCTGAATGAGGCGTTACATTACCTGGCCTATCCTGCTCACAATCAATGTAAGAAGTGTACCCTTGGGTATCGCCTATCCCCACAACTACTACGTGACCTGTCCAAGTCGGGCCGACAAGAACCGTTCCGTCGCTCGAAGTGACACCACACTTCGGTTTCTGGCGAATAAAGTACTCGAAGTCATCAACGCGATCTTCTGTCAAAAACGAACTCGAAAGAGCCACACGGAGATTTTTTTCCAAGTGTTCCTGCGGAAAGACTGTTCCGAAGTCGAGAGCGGTGGCAGTAACCGCGAGCGCGTTTTCGATCTGCGCCGTCACATTGATCACGTGCGCTTCGAAGGCGGCAAACATCGGGAGCAAGGCAAGAGCGGTCCCCGCGGCCGCGATTCCTAATATAATTTTTTTCTTCATTTTATTTATTATTGTTATTTATAATTTTATCGACCTTGTTTTTATTGGCATTAAAGAGTTGTTGGTGGAGAACTATGCCGACTTGCATAACGCCCCACGCACAACCCTCTTCTGGCCAAGCCGCAATTTCCTTCTTTCGAAACTGCGGTCTGGCCGGAATTTAATCGCATTCCGCGATTTGAACCAGCGCTGCTTCCAAATTTGCGAAGTTCGCAACGGAGAAATAATGCGCGAGATTGGTCGCGATATTATTTTTCAAGAATGTTTCCGTTGAAGCGATCACTCCCACTCCCAAAACGAATACCTCCGTCCCTGCAGCATCAGCGGCATTGGCGGCGGCAGTCGCCTGCGCTTGCGCGTTTGCGGACGGACTTGGAACGTTCGGCGCTCCATCGGTGATAATCACCATCACGTCCGGAGAATCAATATCGGCGCGGTCATGCCCGTCGCCGGGATTGGCCAACTCGCCGTTCGCGAGATTTATGCCGCCGGCAAGATTCGTATTTCCTCCCGCAACCAGCGCATTAATCGCGGCGTGCGCGGCGGCTTCATTATCGGTCAGATGCAAATTAAGCGTGGCATTGGTTGCAAAACTCGTCTGGCCGGTATGCACGCCGTTTAAGGTCGGGGCAAGCGCGGTTATAAACGAATTTGCCGCGTTTTTAAGCTGAGTAAGTTCCGTGGAATTAATCGAGCCCGAGCGGTCGAGGACAAGCATTAAATCAATCTTCCCTTTGCATCTGACGGTTGGGGGCTTGCCCGTGACAAGCACGCGGATATCGCAGCCGAAAAGCTTATGCTCGTTTTCGGCCGGCTGGACGAAATCATCCGGATTCGCCTGTGGGTTTATGATGTGCACGAAACTTTCCCAATCCTGCGCGCATTGGCCGAAAAAGCACGGCACCTTTAGGTCTACGTTCCAAGTATCCAAAAGATCGCCGATAGTATCCTGGAGTTCTCCCTTTACTTCCGTCGAGGATGCCACAGTAGGCGTCCAGGCGTTTACATCTATAACCCCGTGAAACGCGGGAATGCCGGGCTCGTCGTTTTCATTCTGACTGTCGGGATCGTCGGTTATCTCGTTTTTGGAAAGATAGGGGCAGAGAATCGGCAAAAATTGATGCTCCCTGCCGGTGCAGTGATAATTCCCTTCCTCATCTTCAAAAACCTCGCTGAATTCCGGAGTCGTCGTGCTTCCGTTCCAGCATTTTGGCTGTTGTAAAACAGAATATTGAAGCAGGTCGAATTCGGGATTATTAATGAATGACTGCGAAAGGGCGATATCGAATGTCTTATCTAATTTTTCCTGTGGGAAAACCGTGCCGAAATCAATGTCGTCGCCTACGATGATGCATTCAACGCCGTTTTCAATCTGCGCCGTGACGTTGATCACGTGCGCTTCAAAGGCGGAGAGCAGAGGAATTGAAATGAGGGCGATGCCGATGGCGGCTATTCCGGAAAAAAGTTTTTTACCCATGAAGTTTATTAAATAAAAAACCGCCAATAAACTACAGCGATTCCCCAGTCACCGTTAAACTATCTATCCTAAAATTTTACGCCCTTCCCAAAAAGCAGGCAATACGAAACTCTGCGAAAATCTTAGGAAAGTGTGATCTAAGTGTTGATAAGTTGTTAGGATTTGACCGTTTTCTCAAGAAATTTCTCCACTGTCGTTCTGGAAACATCTTGGCCGCCTCTAAAAGCGACATTTTCATCCACGACATCTTTAAAATATACTAGGCTTTTCAGGACAAGATTTTGGTCCAAATCCGGCATTTTTCTGAAAAGACTCGCGAACAAATTTCTTAACGGCTTTTGTCTAATTATAAAATACAAATCTACGTAATCCTTCCACGTCGCTCGAGAAACTATCGCGGAAAATTTCATGCATGCGATATCCTCTATCGAGGCAATTTTTATATTTTCTTCGTCAATTGCCGGATTTAACAGTACGTATGGATATCTTAAAAAGCTAAGTTTTACTTCGCCGTCAATTATCACGGCGAGCGAATCTTTTTCTTCAAGAGTTTTCACGATTTTCAGGCCTTTAAATATATCTAGCAGTTCGCTGTGAAAAGAAGCGGTATCAAAATGATCCGCCGTAAAAAAATCAAAATCTACGCTGTCGCGGTGTCCGATTTGCAGAGCCAATCCGGTTCCGCCCGCTAAATAAAACCGTTCCTTAAATAATTTGAATCGCGGCAAGAGACTAACCCTTTTTTCTCCAAGAATATCGTAATGCATGGTTATAAAACCTGCCGGGTTATATTGCCCTCATTAGCGTCCAAAAATAGCGCCCAAAAATGAAGAGACCTCTTATTCCATTCGCCGGGCAAAGGATTTTCTACTGCCTCGATGATATCTTTTTTTTCAAAAACGGAAAAAAGCCAATCAGTCGCTTCTTTAGTCCCAAGGTTCAAGACATTTGTTATTATTCTTTTTTTATCCTTTTCTAGATCAAGTTTTGAGACGTCGTAGGACCAAAGAAATGGGCGGATCTGCTTTGGAATATCCACTTTCATGTTTAAAGAATAGCATATTTTTGCCTAAAATTCAACCTGTTCCTATCCGTAGAATTTCAAGAACAACGCGGCGAGGACGCCCGCGGCTGTTGTGGCGAGCCATTGCCAAATCCATTTGAAGTTCAGAAACGCGAGCGCCAAGAGATTTTTAAATACCGGCGTCCGAGGAGGTTCTTCGGCAAATTGGGCATCTTCAGTTTTTTTCTCGTTGGGATTCGCGATGTAATCGGAAATCAGGGACGCGGCTTCCGCTATTTCGCGCTCGACGGAGACGGGTTCCTGGCTTGCCGATTCTTCCGCAGGCAGCTCGTACGGTAGTCCTTCGACAAGCTCAGGATCTTCGAGCGGTTCCGCGGGGAATATCTCGAGGAAATTTTCCGCCGAGACAAGATATCTATCAACGCCTAGTTCATCCTTCGCGCTGAACTTCGCGACATTTTTGTAAATTCCCGGCTTGGCGTTCGGGGAAATTTGGAGCGTGTAGGTGATTGTTATCAGCTCCCCGTCCAAAACCGTATCAAGCGGCCATTCGCGCGCGTCAACCGGCTCCGTGCCGGTCGCGTAATAAAGCTTATCGGCAACTTTCGATTCGTATCCGAGCCCCCCTCCGTCGTTTTTCAAAATAATTTTATAGCCGACCGATTCCCCGGCCTTCGCTCTCCCGCTTGTCGCGCCGTTGATTTTTGAGATTTTAAAATCAGGCAGAGCGCTCGCTGAAAAATTCAGCTCGCGCTTGCGGTTGATAAGAATTGTCGTTCTCTCGGTATTGTCCTCGCTCCTGGCGTCCTCCTCGAAGGAGCCTGCGGTCGCGGTGTTTGCAAGAAAAGTCGCGCCTGCCGGCAGATTATCTTTAATTTCCACATCGTACGAAATGACGCGCGCCTCACCCGGTTTCAAAGTTCCTAAATTCCATTCCGCTCCGTGATCCGTTCTGTTGCCGCCGTTTAAAGAAACTGGATTAAGATGCCTCTCGTCAAAATCGTCATGCAGGAGAATATTGGTCGCGTCGGTATCTCCATTATTTAAAACTGTCAGCGTGTACGTAATCCGGTCGCCGGGGACCGCCTCTTTCGGAATTTCCGAAACGCTTTCGCCGACCCATAGATCCGGCCGCCCAAAGGCGATATTCCCATTCCAATTTCCAAAAACATTCACGAGCGCCAAAATCCAGTTGCGTCCGAAGATGTTAGTGTTAACAATGTTCACCACGTTCGCCGCGGAATTCGCGTTTCCGGTTGTTATTATCCCGCCCACGCCGTTTCCGCTCGCCCTATTATCTCCTGTCAGCGCCAAGACGCGCACGTTATTGCGGATACCCGCAAGATTTGAATTATTTATATCAGTCGAATTGCCCGCGCTCGAAGATCCTGAGCTTGCCGAAGGACCTCCAAAACCGCCTGCCGAGGAATCCCCCATCAAAACCAGTCCTCCGTCGCTCTCTATCCACGAAAATCCTTCGGGGGCAGAAAAAACGTTCCCGGTCCAGTCGCCGAAAAAGCGGAAAGCGATCATCACCGAATCGGAGCCGAAGATATTGGTATTTACCTGATTGAGGGTGTTCGCGACCGCGTTCGCGTTTCCCGTGACGACAAGCCCGTTTGCGTTTCCATTCGCCTCATTCCCGCCCGTCTC
>Ga0155458_140_pt1 | contig 8505 bp, 8 predicted proteins | sample RifCSPhighO2_12_FD_107116 | JGI IMG/M metagenome (GOLD analysis project Ga0155458, IMG submission 107116) | Candidatus Giovannonibacteria bacterium RIFCSPHIGHO2_12_44_12 | reverse complement strand
GAGTTGGCCAAAATTTTCAGCAATTTGGGAAATTTGGAAGCGCGCGCAGAGCTATCTTTCCGGGATCGCGTCATAAGAAACCAAAACGCCCGGATACTTGAATTAGGCGATGCTCAAATAATACACTCTTTTTACAATGAAAGACTTTTAATAATAGTCCCGTCCGAAGAAGTTTTCGGCGCGATAATATCCAGGTACGCCGTATTCCCGCCCAATTCTAATTGAAGTTTAAAATAAGTATTGGGAGAGGCTCGCCCTTGCGATATATTGTGAACCAATTCTGCGACTGAAGTGCTAACCCGATCTTTATCAGCGGCCAATCGACGCTGGCGGATACTCGAAAGAGATTCGACCCGCGTTTTTGTTTCCAAAATTAAAAAATCAACTATTCTGTATTTGCGCGATAGCGTAGATAAGAGATAGTTCAGTGGCCGCCCGCTTTTTTTATTTAAATCAAATTAGAAATTAGCAATTATCCAGCTATAGCGTGATAACTGCAAATTCTAAATGCTACGATATATGTTGCCTTAATCCTGGGATTCTCATAATATAAGTAATGGCTTGGGATAAATACAAAGCGTCATTGCTTGAAGAAAAATCCAAATTAGAAAAAGAGCTTTCTTCAATCGCAACGAAAAATCCGGAACATCCGGGCGAATGGGAAGTAAAAGCGCCAGACATGAACCCAATGGTTTCAGATCAATCGGAATTGGCGGACATGTTTGAGGAATTGGAAACACAAACGGGGCTTGAGGCACAGCTCGAAGAAAGGCTTAAGCACGTAAACGGCGCCCTAAAAAGAATTGAAGAAGATAGATTTGGAAAATGTTCCGTTTGCGGCAAAAGCATAGAAGAAAAGAGGCTTGACGCGAACCCGTTCGCTGAAACTTGCATCAAGCATATGGCCAGATAAATATGAGCGCGGCTAAAACTCATTCTGCCGAAATCTTAGGCTTGGAAGGGGAAATTATAGATGTCGAGGTTGACCTTGCTCCAGGCCTTTTCCATTTCTCCATCGTTGGGCTTCCGGATAAAGCGGTCGAGGAATCGAGAGAAAGAGTTTCATCGGCAATAAAAAATACTGGGCTTCGCCATCCACAGAAAAAAAACCAGAGAGTTGTTGTATCGCTTGCGCCCGCGGATCTTAAAAAAGAAGGTCCGCTTTTTGATCTGGCGATAGCTGTCGGCTACCTTATGGCCTCAAAACAAATTGAATTTGACTCATCTAAGAAATTATTCTTAGGCGAGCTCGCGCTTGATGGATCGTTGCGGAAAATTAAAGGGGCTTTGTCTCTCGCGATGGCGGCAAAAGAAGCCGGATTTCAAGAAATAATTTTGCCCCGTGAAAACGCGCCAGAGGCAAGTTTGGTAGACGGGATTCGCACTTACGGAATGGGAAGCCTGTCTCAAGTCCTTAAATATCTAAAAGGCGAGGAGAAAATCGAGCCTTCTGCCGCAACTAAAATAGAAACAGAAAATTTATACTCGCTCGACTTCGGCGAAATAAAGGGGCAGGAAACCGCGAAACGCGGATTGGCCTTAGCCGCGGCCGGCGCGCATCACGTGCTGATGGTTGGACCCCCAGGAACTGGAAAGACAATGCTCGCTCGCGCGCTCCCCTCCATTCTTCCTCCAATGAATTTCGAAGAAGTTTTGGAAGTGACAAAAATCCATTCCGTCTCCGGAAATTTAAGAAAATCATACGTATCGGAACGCCCATTCAGAAATCCTCACCACACTGCCTCATACGTCGCGCTCGTAGGCGGCGGGCAGGTCCCAAGGCCTGGAGAAATCACGCTTGCGCACCGCGGAGTTTTGTTCCTAGATGAATTTCCTGAATTTGAAAGAAGGGTACTTGAAGCGTTAAGACAGCCATTGGAAGATGGCGAGATTACCATATCTAGGGCAAAAGGTACCTTAACTTTTCCGGCAAGATCGCTTACGGTATTCGCAATGAATCCATGCCCCTGCGGGAACTATGGATCGGATAAAAAACCTTGCCTTTGTACCACGCAAACTTTGTATCGTTATCAAAGAAAGGTTTCCGGACCCATCGCAGACAGAATCGATATTTGGCTCGAGGTTCCGCATTTTGAACATGAAAAAATGAGCCTTAAATCCAAGCAGGAAAGCGATACAATCCAAAAAAAAGTCATACGGGTGAGAGAAATTCAAAAAGAAAGGTTTGCAAAACGAGATATTTCGCTGAATTCCCATATGAGACCGAAAGATCTCGAAGAATTCGCGCCATTATCCGCGGAGACGCAAGAAATAATGCATACCGCCGCGAAAAAATTAGACCTCTCCGCGCGCGCCTATCACCGCGTCATTAAACTCGCCCGCACCGTTGCGGATTTCGAGGGCTCCCGCGACATTAAGAAAGAGCATATCCTCGAGGCCATTCAATATCGCCCCCGCAAAAACTTTTTCGTCTACGAAACGTAAAAACACTGCTTCGGCATCGCCAAAGAGTGTTTTCACTTGGCTAGATAGTTAGGATCACCTCCTTTTAGTTAAATTTTATCTCCGAAACGTAGACGGCCGTTACAAGTTCTGGTTTGTCTACAGGCGAAACGCGCACCATGTGCACTCCGCATCTGTCGAAAGTATCCCTAAGCACAATGCGCGAGTTGTGAAGAAGCGTTACCCGCGGCCCATCTGTCACTATCGGAAACGGCCCGCCATTATACTTCACCACCCTGCCTTTTAATTTAGGGTTCATAAAAATCCTCCTTTCGCCAGAAGTACTTTTACTTTCAGTATAACAATATACAAAAAGAAGGGCTGTGTCTAAAAAGGATTCCTAGCGCCGCGGACTTCGAAGTGCACGTGGCATCCAGTCGAGAGGCCGGTTGAGCCGACATATCCGATGACTTGGCCTTGGACGACATGGAAACCGGGCGCGACCAGTATCAAACTCATGTGCGCGTAGAGAGTCTGAGTGCCGTTGGGATGAGAGATCGCAACATACTGTCCGTAACCGCTGTTCCATCCTTGCGATTTGGAAATAATTACGTCTCCGCCAGCGGCAGCCATTATCGGAGACTCGCAAGAATTAGCCAGATCAACCCCATTATATCCGTGTATTCCCTGCGTCCTGATCCCTCCCGATATAGGCCTAATGTAGTAGCCGGCATATAACGGTCCGGAAACCCTAGATGTTCTGGAGGGAGAGTTCTGCGCCAGAGACCTTGCGGGTTCAGTCGCTTCGCCATTAGGAATTACCAAGGTCGAACCGGCTTCTAAGGCAGAAGTCAAACTTAAGCCATTGAAACTTATAATCTCCGCTGAATCTCCCCCGAATTTCTTGGCGATGCCCCCGATGGTGTCTCCTTTTTTAACTGTATATTGAATTCCGGTTACGGGAAGAATAACCAATATCTGCCCGGGGCTTATAATGCTCCCACTTTTCAATTCATTCGCCCATCGAATGGTGTTCGCAGATACTCCGAATACTTTGGCGATATCAGATATAGTATCCCCATCCCGCACAACATAAAGGCTAATTTGATCGGATTTATGCAGGGCGACATCCGCAATTGTCCCCAAAGGTCCCGTTACTGAAAGAAGGGCCGAATCTTGGACTATGTTAATGTTTCCTCCTCCCATTCCGTCGAGGAGATTAAAATTAAGTGGCGCGTTGAGTAGCGGAATTGTCTGTGATGTTCCCATACTGGACACTGATTCGTTAGTTTTACCCAAAATTTTCTCAAAAAAATCAAAAAATTTTGCATCTACCTGAGCAAAACTTGCCAAAAAGAAAATTAAGAAACAAGCAAGGGTTATTGTTCCCTTTTTTTCTACCAAAGAGAAAAAAACGCGCTTAGATTTTGTTAAAATATTGTTTTAGTTTGAAGTCTAATTAAAAGATAGCGACGACGAAATCAAAATTAGAATAAAAACTCTGATGCTATCTTGTTAATATTCTACAATTTAAAAGAACGGAGGTCAATGATTTTTCCCCCATTTTATCCCCAGAAAAAATGAAAACAATTTTAGAAAAAAATGTCAAAACTCCTTATTTTATAGGCAAAAATTGGAGGGCTCTTTCTTGCGTGTTATCCTGAATTGATGCCTAAAAAATATGACGCTTTTACCCCCAATCAATCTCAGGAGGACGCAATATTGACACAATCCGGACCGGTACTGATAGTTGCCGGGGCAGGATCAGGCAAAACAATGGTTCTGACCCATCGCATTTCACATTTAATCGAGAAAGGAGTCAAGTCTGATTCGATTTTAGCGATAACCTTCACGAATAAGGCCGCGGACGAGATGAAAAACCGCGTTTTCTTGATGCTTGGCGAAAGGCGAGGTTTTTTATCTCCATGGATTGGCACATTCCACAGTTTTTGCGTATTCATCTTGAGAAACTCTGGCAAAGTTATCGGAATAAACGGAAATTTTTCTATTCTGGACGAGGAAGACAGCCTTTCGGTTTTAAAAGAAATAATCAAGGAGTTTTCTCTAGACCCCAAAAAGTTTGAGCCTAAAAAAATTAGGAATATTATTTCGAGGAAAAAAAACGAAATGGAGTCTCCGAAGTCCGACTCCGACATAATGTCGGAGTCGGACTTCGGGAGAATATTGTTTGAGATTTGGAGGAAATACGAAGAGCGGCTGGCGAAAATGAAAGGCTTAGATTTCGACGATCTTCTTCTGAAAACGGCTGTCCTTTTTACTAAGCATCCGGATGTCCTTCGTGAGTGGCAGGAAAGATTTAAATATATTCACATTGATGAATATCAGGATACGAATCTAGTACAGTATCACTTGGTTAAATTGCTCGCGGAAAAATATCGGAATATTTGCGTCGTCGGAGACATAGACCAGGCTATATATTCTTGGCGCGGTGCGGACTTCAGAAATATTCTACACTTCGAACGCGACTGGCCAGACGCAAAAATTATCACTCTCGAAGAAAATTACCGCTCGACAAAATTGATATTGGACGCGGCAAACGCGGTAATCGTAAAAAATAAAGCGCGGCTCCCGAAAAATCTTTACTCAAAAAAACCCGCTGGGCCGAAAATAACGCTCTTCGAAGCCGCGAACGAAGAAGAAGAAGCGAAATTAATATCAGAAATGTCACGGGAGATGATCCGCGCAGGAATAAACCCGAGGGATATCGCGGTTTTGTATCGCACGAATTTCCAATCGAGAATCATCGAGGAAAAAATGATCGGCGAGAATATCGCGTATCAAGTCATTGGAGTAAAATTCTATGAGCGCAAAGAAATAAAAGACGCGCTTGGCTACTTAAAAGCAGCGCTAAACAGAGAAGATATTCTGTCGCTTAAAAGAATCATAAACTTCCCGCCGCGAGGCATTGGGAAAGTTCTTTTGACAAAAATTTTATCTGATCAAAATCTGAACCAAAAAGAGGCCGCAAAGAAAAACGAGCTTTTGAAACTTTTAGATGAAATAAAGAAAGATATTGAAGCTGAAAATGCGAGCGCGTCCGTTAAGCTCGCGATAAAAAAATCCGGCCTTGAAGATTATTTCGGCGACGGGACGGAGGAAGGAGAGATCCGGCTTTCGAATATTCAGGAGCTTGTAACATTGGCAAGAAGGTATGATATTTATAATCCGCCCGAAGGGATATTGAAACTCCTGGAAGACGCCGCGCTTATGTCCGACCAAGACACGATAAAAAAAGAAGAAAATTCCATTAAGCTTATGACTGTGCACGCGGCCAAAGGGCTTGAATTTAAAGTCGTTTTTGTCGCCGGGCTCGAGGAAGGCCTTTTCCCCCATAAAGCTCTGGATAGCAATAGCGAAGATCTTAAAGACGAGGAAGAGAGGCGGCTTTTTTATGTCGCCATCACGCGGGCGAAGGAAAAAATTTTTCTATCTTACGCGATTTTCAGAACGATTTTCGGCGAGAGAAAAATAAATATGCCGTCGAAATTCATTTCAGATATCCCGGAAGAATTACTCGAACAAGGAAACGAAGCCGTAATAACGCTTGAATAAATATGCGCGCTAAAAAACGTTTAGGGCAGAATTTTTTAAAAAATAAAAGAATTCTTGAAGAAATTATCCGCGTTGGGGAAGTTTCAAAGAAAGATGTTATTTTGGAAGCCGGTCCGGGACACGGGGAATTGACGGAACTTTTGGCGAGGCGCGCAAAAAAAGTTATTGCCGTGGAAAAAGATCGGGATTTAATTCCGCTTCTTCAAGAAAAATTTTCGAAAAATAAAAACGTTGAAATTTGCAAAGGCGATATTTTAGAGTTTAATTCTAATAAGCTACCAGATAAAAACTACAAGCTAATTGCGAATATTCCCTATTACATCACCTCCCGTTTCTTGCGTCTATTCTTGTCCCAAACTAAGTTTAGGCCAAAACTTGCGGTTCTTATGGTTCAAAAAGAAGTCGCGGAAAGAATTTTAGTAAAAGATGGGAAAGAGTCTCTTCTCTCGCTTTCGGTTAAAGCTTACGGCAAGCCAGAAATTATTCGGAGCGTCAATAAAAAATTCTTTTCTCCTCCGCCGAAAGTTGATTCCGCGATTATAAAAATATCGGAGATATCTGATAAATTTTTCAGGGAAAATAGGATTTCCGAGAAGAAATTTTTTGAAATCCTGCGAAAAGCCTTTCAGCAAAAGCGCAAAATGCTCCGTCATTCCCTAAAATTACCGAAGTCCGACTTCGGTATGAGCGACTTCGGTATGAGGCGACCAGAAGAACTCTCGCTCGAAGATTGGGCCGAAATATCGCTTTATTTTATAGGCGACTGACTGCAAAAACTCGTATCATTCCACGCGCTGTTATTGTCTATAGGGTTCTTAAACACTAACGTCGTCATAATTGTGTTTATTATCACCCAAGCTCCAAACGCTATTACGAATCCCACTACGGCGGAGAATAGAATGCTTTTACCTTTGGTAATTTTTTCTTCCGAGCCCGCCGAAGTCAGCCAGAAAAATCCCGCGACAAGGAGAGCTACAATCAAAAGGGGAGTCGCGATTCCCCAGAGAAGAAGGTCTATTATATTATGCGCGAGATCGTATAGATGGCAGACGTTGCAATCGTTTGTGCATGGGACGAGTTGCGTTGGAACACTAATGTGGGCGAGCGCAAGAGCGGGAATGCAAAAATAGAGAAGAGCCAGAAATAGGCCTAAAACTGGCAATAAAGTCTTACCCATGATTATATTGTAATCTATAAAAATATATCGGGAAATTAATTGCACCCGCAAGATCCGCTCGCGTTTGCATGAACGTGGTCAATGTCTACAACGCTGCAAGTCCCGATAAACCTTATCGAACCTGCTTCGCACCAAGCGCCGGAAGCTCCGCAACTCGTGGCCAAATTTCTCAATTTATCCCAATTCTGAGGTGTTCTCGTCGGCGCTGATAACGAAAAGTCTACCGCATTTCCTGCACCATTACACTGTGTCCCCCCATAATGACACGAAATATTAGTTGGGCCTGACGTCCAAGACGAGCATCCCGTATAAGGATTGTTTGGCATTCTGCAAGTATGGCAACCGGCATTTAACTGATTCGATGTTGGCTGATTTATTAGTAAATTCTGCGCAGCCGCGCCAGACATCACGCAATTGATTATCGCTTGGACTTGCGGCGATATGCTGTCCGCGGAGCACTTCAAGCCAGTTGGCGTTGGGCTTGGGCTTGGAGTTGGGGTCACGCCAGGAGTTGGAGTCGTGGATGGTGTGGGCGTGGGTGTGGGAGAAGTCGTTCCACCGCCTCCGGTATAGCATCCACAGATTCTAGTTGCCGGGTCCCAAATCGCGGGCTGACCCGGACAAGCTCTATTTAAGCATCCTAGATTTACGCATCTGCATCCTCCGTTTCCGCAGTCGTTTACAAAAGTTCTGCACCTGGAGCCGGTAATTCCGCAATTGCAACATGGTGCTGATCTTTGAGATCCGCGAATAAGATTGGGGGCGCCTTCTCTGTAGCATGGGTTGATGCTATACGCAGCCTCGGCTGTTTTTATGAATATTTCGCGAATTTGAGACAAACTCAATTCACTTGAGGCTTTTTGGTGCGCCGTTTTTTGGCGGTAGGTAAAATAAATTTTTTCAAAAATGGAGGAATTTTTACTTATTGATTTTATCGCAACAAGCTCCTCTTTCCACAAACTCGGCAAAATGACCCGATAAGACCTGCGATATTTATCAATATCATCTTTCGTTAAGCCGCCGCCTTCAATTCCAACCATTAAAGATTCCAGATAATCAGCGTACTTGTCCTGAAGGGCGATTGCTTCCGTCATATTTGTTAGCGGGTAAACAGCGCCCGAAGCCAAGAAGCCGCCATCAATCATTTCTTTATTTGTATCTTTAAGAACATTTATGTATTCGGAATTATATCCAAATTCAAAGACTTCTTGCTCTGTGACTGTTACGGCCAGTGACGGACTAGAAAAGGTCTGAGCCATGGAAGGCTTGCTTGATGCTTGGCTAGACTCGTTTGAAAAATTTTGCGCGCTTTGGTTGAAAGTTGAAGAAACGGCCTCCATAAAAGCCTCGAT
>Ga0155458_137_pt1 | contig 9652 bp, 8 predicted proteins | sample RifCSPhighO2_12_FD_107116 | JGI IMG/M metagenome (GOLD analysis project Ga0155458, IMG submission 107116) | Candidatus Giovannonibacteria bacterium RIFCSPHIGHO2_12_44_12 | reverse complement strand
ATAACGGTTTCCTGCCCCTCCTGCGCTAAAGCTTCGGAGGGCAAGGCGCCAAAAACAAGCACGCTTAAAATCAACGTTAAAAGCGCGATTTTTTTACCAAAACTTAAACCACTTGAATAACCGCCTGAAAAAGTTTTTGAAAAATTTATTATCTTGATTTTGCTCGACATTTTGTTCTATTTTAATTTCTTTTTTGATTATCACTGGGGTTCCAGTCGAAGTTTCTTTTATATTTATATCCTGAACCGTCTCGCCGTTTATTACTGTTTTAACCTTAATTTCCGCCTCCGCGGCGCCTTGGATTATTTCTCCAGATCCCGCCGAATTCCCGCCGGAATTCGCTTCGACTGAAACGTTATTTTCAACACTCACAGTTCCCGCGAAAGTGTTCGACACCGAGTGTCGAACAATCAGAAAAAATAATAGTAAGATCAGGATTTTTGTCATCGTCTTATATACACTTACCGATGAATTCCCCGCCCCCCGCCTTAGGCGAAGGACGGGAAAATTCATTCGATAGACTGACCGGAATTACTGAATGCGGGTAACGATAGTGTTCACCTTGTTGAACACTTTACCCTTGGCATAAGCATCGCCCGTGTTAACAGTGCCGCCGTTATCACCAGAACCTCCATTTCCGCCGTCATTGTTGTCGTTATTGAGGTTGAAGTGGCCACCAACGCCGCCTTCTCCGCCAGAACCGCCTTCGCCGCCATCAACAAAGTTAAGGCCAGTGTCAGCCACGACACCAAGGCCAGTGCCAACAACAGCAACATCGGTATTGTTGACAGTGATGTCGCCTGTGTCAACGCAATCGCAATCAATTAGGGTGATGTCGGTGTTGACTTTGTTCTTCACCTTGCCTTTGGCATAGGCATTACCAGTGGTAACACTGCCGCCGTTGCCGCCGGAACCTCCATTTCCACCATCATTGTCATCGTTATTGATGTTCACATGGCCGCCAACGCCGCCATTGCCGCCGCTACCGCCGTTTCCGCCGTCAGCAGAGTTAAAGCCAGTAAAAGCTCCAACTGAAACGAGATTTGTTACAACTGCGGTTTTGTTGTTGGTTACAGTGATGTCATCACCGTTATTCCAATGCCAAGCCAATGCCGGGGTCGCGTAGAGGCCTACGGACAAAAGCGGCAAGAGCACGGAAGACGTAATTATTTTCTTTATCATTGTTTTGAATTTATTTTCCGATAAATATTTTCCTTCGACCTTTTAATATTCCAGCTCAAAGAGGCACGCGTACGCTTTAGCGCCCCGTCTCCTTGAGATTTGGAAACAAAATAATTAAAAAAGCCCTTTTCTTCGGCAAGAAAAAGGCCTCACATCCGTCATCTATTTTATTACCGCGAAAACTCGTTTGGTTGAAATGCATAATTCACATTTCCACCCCGGTTTCCCCCGCGAGACGGATAACTTATTCAGTTATATATTTGATTTATATATTATAATAGGAATATAGGCAAGGCAAGTTTTCCACATAATATAGGGTAACGAAAAGGCCGTACATGGGCGTCGCATCAGGGGAAACAACAGTTAAGCTGTTTGATCCGACGCCCGTGTCCGGCCTTTAAAATAGGCCAAAACCGGACACTAAAATATGGTTTAGTATAATACCATACTAAAAACTGTCAATTGCTAAACTATGATAAATATTGCTAAATATTATGCCAAAAGCACTTCACATTATGCTCCAAATATGTTGATCGATTAAGTTCATCGCACCACACTATTTCCACGATCGTGAGAATACTTTACCAAGATCGAATCCTTCGTTAAAATACTCCTATGGCCCGGTATGGGAAATTGACTATTCAGATTTTAAACCTGCTTTCCTCCGGCATACTTCTCGGCTATACCCGCGATAGAAAGCAGAGGCTGGAAATTTTAGAAGAGTGCGACAAGATTTGGTATTCTATGGACCGCAACCAGCTTTTTCGCGCGCTTCGGATATTGAAGATGAAAAAACTCATAGACGTGATTGACAAGGGAGACAAAAGAAGGATCGAACTTACTCAATCCGGAAAATCTCGATCAATAAGTTATTTAATACACGGCCTCGCAGTCAAAAAACAAAAACGCTGGGACCGCAAATGGAGGATTGTCATATTTGATGTCCCGGAAACGAGAAGGAAAACGCGCGATAGCCTAAGGGGACATTTGAAGCGCCTCGGGTTTTATGAATTTCAAAAAAGCGTCTTTGCTATTCCATATCCTTGCGAAGATGAGGTAACAACTATCGCGAATTTTCTTAATCTCAAAGACAATCTTCGGTATCTTGAATCCGTCCTTGCATACGATGAAGATTTAAGAAAGCAATTTCGCTTATAGTCACTATTGTCACGATCGTGAGGATAGTGACGCGACAAGGAAATTAATATCCTCCTCTTCTTCTTATAGACGCTTAGAATGAATACCAGGGCTTCTTTGCTGTGGATTCTAGGCGTATGTCTATAATTGTTGAAGTCGCAAAAATTTCCGGAAGTTCGATGTTAAAGCTTTTGTACCCTTCTTTGCTCGCAATTAATTTTCTTTCGCCCGGCGGAATGAAAATCTGATAGAACGCCCCTTCCGTCTTAACCGAGAATGATCCATCAGTAAAACTAATTTCAGTGCCGCTTAAAATCCTGCCCCGAGTGTCGGAAATTATTCCGGAAAGAGAAGGCATTTGGAAATATTCTTTAACGACCGAGTATGCTTCGCGCGGCTTCGACTCGCGGATGAGCTCGGTTGAACCTCCCTCCAGCGTCCAGTAGTTCACGACGGGAATGTCGCCACTTTGTAAATATAATTCTCGCATAAGCGCGCGGACGAATTTCGCCTGCCCGGCCTCCGTCATATTCCCATTTAAATCCGGGATCGGCGCGCCAAATTCTCCGAGCCCGATATCAACGCCAAGCTTTTCCCGGATCTCCGCGATATCCTTGCCAAAAACTTCAGCCGAGGAAACGTAATGATCCACCAATATTCCTCCTCCGAGAGATTCTGCCGACGCGCTATCCATGACATATCGGGCAATATCTCCGTTCATGGAAGCATAAAGGCCTACGCTCTTTCCTATATCGCTGAAGGCTGTTTTCGCGAGCGCGAATTCATCGATTAAAAATTTGCGGTATCCCGCTTTATCCCCGGTATTCCGCGGGTCTCCGGGGCCGCCGTTTTCGCATTCCGGGCACGGCGTGAAAATATCTCCCGATTCAAAAAGGTCCGGATGCTTTCGTATAAACGCTTCTAGTTTCCGCAGATGCTCGGCGCGGCCGATTTTTGGATAACTAAACCAACCTTCCCAGCCGGAAAAATTTCCGCGAAACCAGACAGAAAGCCCATGAGCGCGAGCCGATCGAACCCAGCGCGAGAGCATTGGTATAAATTCATCGTCATAGGGCGTTCCAATCGCGACATGCGTCGCGCCAGCGCCGGCGATGAGCTTCATTTCAGCGTCAATAACTTTATCAAAGTTGGGATCTTTCGCCTTCGCGCGCGCAAGATCGCGGGAATATTTCATCGTATCTATGGACTGGATTTGAAAAAGATTATTTCGAATTTTCTCGCGCGTATAAAATTCCGGATTGAAAGGGGCTCTCGAAAGAAGCCAGATGGCGAGAGCGAGCGCTGCCAAAACGATAATGCTTGAATATTTCCAGTTCATAAGCCTGAATTAATTCTCGCTTATTCTCCGGAAAATGAGAATATCCTCGGATGTATAAACCTTATTGAAATATTTGAACAATCTCGCGTTGATTTCGGGCCGGTCGTTCAAATTTTCCCAAACGGCGTCGCTTCTCTGCATGACAATCCAGCGCGCGTATTTCTCGGGTTCTCGAAGAGACTCATCCCAATACGGCTTATTCCCCACATAAATAATATTTTCCATTGGAATATTGGTCCTGATAATGCTGATCGCGCGCGCGTAGTCATCAAGTAAAACAAGGCCGTAATCGTAATTATTCAGCAAAAAATACTGCGCGTCCGGGATTTTCGCTATGAACGAAGAAAGTCCGCGCCTTCCGTCTTCAAGCGCGAGCACGGGCGAGAAGCCGATAAAGAAAAGAGCGGCCTGGATTATGATGAGGGCCGCCAAGAGCGTTCGGCCGAAAGTTCCGCTTTTATGCGCGAGATACCCCAGAAAAATCGCTGCGAAAGGAACCATCATCACGCCGTAGCGCACGTTAAAAAGCGTCCACTCGAAAGTGGTCGGGGTAAGGCCCGGAATAAAAATAACGGACTGGCCCAGAAAAAGTGTCGCGACATTGAAGAAAAACGGGACTAAAAGCAAAAGAATAATGAAAAAGCGGTTTTCGGCCGCGCGGTCAAATATAAGCGCGAGCATTCCCAAAAGCCCAGCGATGAAAATGAAAACGCCGGAGGACGACATCGCCGTCACAAAATAATATTTGAGCGCGACGAAAATACTATGATACGCCGGAAGTTCGCCGCGCTCGAGCCAGCTTTGCTGTTGGGAATTCGCGGAAAATTGGCTATGGGTGAAGTACAAAGGGTCGCCTAAAATCAGGGAGTCCCACAGAAGCCAGAGCGCGATTCCAACGAAGGCAAGCGTTGAAAATAAAATCAGGCGCCCCTCGAAAAGCGGCCAGGCGCCTTTGAAAAGATTTTTTCCCCTGAAACCTATCGCGACGGGGAAATAATACAGAAATAAAATTCCAACTTCCATTAATACGAGCGCCCAGCCGTCGTAGCGGGAAAGCGTGGCGCAAAATCCAAAGAGGGCCGCCATGATGAGCGGGAGCAATTCTTCGCTCTTCAAAAATAAAATGAAGTGATAGCTTGAAAGGATAAAAAACGCGATCAGCGAAAGCTCCGTCATGGGGGTGGACTGCAAATATAAAACATTTGGGTTTGAAATGAAAACGAGCGCGCTCGCAAGCGAAGCCCATTTATTTTCAGTCATCAGGCGCGCGATTTTATAGATATAAATCGCCGAGATGATAAAGGCGATTCCGGAGACGATCGAACCCGCGAGACCTGTCCGCCAGAGCCAGTCAAAATAGACGAACGGAATCAGAAAAATATGCGGCAGAGGAAGCCAAATGCCTCCGAGCTGGGCGAAGCCCGGAGTCAGGCTGTCAATCACGCGCTTCGCGATATTCAGGTGCGATTCGGCATCGCCGTAGGCCGTGATATAACCGTTAAAAAAAGACCAAATAGTCGCGGCTCCCGCGGCCAAAAATGCCAGGAGCAGAACCCAGTTTTCCGGACGATAAATTCCGGCAAGGCGCGGGAATATCCGGAAATATGATTTTTTAATTACAAACGCGTCAGCCATGGTTTTTATTCCGAGAGACGAACAAGACTACGGCGGCGACAAGTGCTACGACAATGTATATTGCTAAATAATATTCAAACAGGCTGATTTTTCCTGCGAGATAGGTGTTATAAATAAAACTGCCGCTATGATCATCGCGGATAAAATCGATATTTTTAAGGAAATTATATTTTTTAATCGGCAAGAGCAAAGCCTCCCCTTTCGTCGGGACGGCGTTCGTGGTAAGCGCGCCCAGAAGCGCTACGGCCGAAGAATAAAGGAAAAGCAGAAACGCGAGGAATTTTTTAATCCCTTGATGACGCGCATCCGAAATAAATACGCCGACAAAAATCGACAGAAACGCTACGGACGGGATCAGATAGCGCGGCCCGTATGCCCATCCGCCCCATGGATCGCCCCATGAGGAGTAAAGCGCGAGGTTGGTTAAAATGAGCGCGACGGCTAAAATATATTCCGCCGATCGGCCAAGCTCGCGCGCTTTTTTCGAGCAGGCCCAAATTCCCCAAATTGCTAAGATAAAAATCGGCGAGAAGAAAAATAATCCGCGCTCATCGGAGAAAAGAAGAATGTAAAAGCCGTGCGGGATATCTTCTTCCGAGAAAAAACCTGTGACGGTTTTCTCATGCGCCTTAACTTGCTCGCCGGAAGCCGTTAGTAAATTACCCGGACGATACCCCTCTAAAGTCCCGCTCAATTTGCTCCAATTGCCGTAATAATGCGCGTTATGCCAGAAATGGAACCCGGTTATTAAAGCAAAAACTAAAAAAGTCGCGACCGCCGCCCATTTTATGGAGAGCGAAAACCCCTCTTCCATTTTTTTGACCGAAAAAGTTGAATAGGCGAAATAAATCATAACCGGGAGCATCATAACCGCGTTGGGATAGTCAACAAACATAGCCAATGCGTATGCCGCCCAGACCCAGGAGGCGTAGAGCCACGCGCGCCATCCCGATTCATTCGCGAATAACCACGCGGCATAGAAAGAAGTCGTCATAAAAAATGCCGTGAAGATATGCTGATAAAGCGTGATGGAATAACTCCAAGCGGTTGAGCCGAAGGCAAAGACCAAGGCCGAAAAAAGCGCGGTCGCCGGCGCGAGGCCGAAAATATTTTTCGCGATTTTAAAAATAAAAATAGAGGCAATGATCGCCGCCAGAACTTCTACGAAAAAAGTTGCTATTTGAGATGCTCCAAAATACTCCCCGATTTTATAGAATGGATACGCGAGATATGGGACCCCGGGCGCAAAGTAACTATAGAATTTCCCGTTAAACTGCCCGACATCAGGGGCGGCAATATCCGCCCATTCCCGCGTCAAATCGTATGTTCCGCGTTCGGCGAGAACCACTACGTGAACATATCTCCCCCGCTCCGGAGAAAGCTCAAATGCGCCCGTTGCTGAATCAAGATTGCCTTTAAAATCTTTTGCAGTCGGATTTCCGAACGCTCCGCGCAACGTGAGCGCGTAAAGAACTATCCCAATTATAATTATAAATATTATCGCCAGTTTATTTTTCATTTTAAAGGGTCAGAAGGTTGACGCGAGTTGACGATTAAGTTCGCGTTCTAGCATAGTTGAAAACTCGCGGATAACGCCTTGTTGATCGGCTGGTAGAAACGCGCCGAGTTCGCTGCGAAAATTTAAACTTTTTGCATTCAAAATTACTTCATCTTTTATTTTGGCCAACCGTTTTTTTTGATCAAGCGACAGCATTCCTTTGCGCATAATAAAATATAGATCATAAAAATCTCGCGGTTTTTTTCGTTTAACAAGTGCGTCAAAAATCTTTTCATTTACCAGCTCGTCTTGCGGCAAATGAATAATTGTATAAGCCGGGACAAAATCATTGACAATACTATCCACTTCTCCAACGGCGCGCTTTTCATTGCGCGTAGAAACATTTATTTCAACGCTGACCGGAGGATATTCGGGCACGCGAAATGTGGCAATTCCCAAATATCCTCCTCTCGTATCGCCCACTTTATCTCCAAGTTCAACTTTAATGCCAGTGCGTTCAATTTCTGACAAAACATTCACAAAAAGTCCTTCAATAAACAATTTTGTTTCCTTGCGCATAACGCCGATCAACGAGAAATCTAGATCTTCAGAAAAACGCGGACTGCCATATATAATGCGGAGCGCCGTGCCGCCCTTAAAAAGTATTTTTCCCGCATCCGGCAATCTATATAACTCCCCCAAAAAAATATGCTGAAAGTATTCCCTAACAATATTTGGAAATACTCCAACTTGATATTGCCTGCCCAATTTTTCAAGCATTTCTATCGAGATCATCGCAGTGTCGTTTTTATTATACTTATAAGCTTCGCGTTGCCGAATAGGAAAGCGTATTTTAATGCCTTAGTATAATTTATCTTGTCTTTATTAAAACGAGAAATCGGCTTCTGCCCCTGTGTCAGCCGTAAATAATTTGCGTCCACAAATGCTTTTTCTGCTGATGCGATATAAAAACTCACTCCCCGCTGTTTTTGGGTTTCATAACCAGTGTAAGCATTTTTTTTTATTTTATGGTAAGAAAAAACTTTTCTCAATTTTTTAAATTGGCGAGTAGCTTTGGTAGTGACAGAAGTAATTTCATACACGGTTTCCGGAATAACGCCATGATAAGACAGCGCAAATTCAAGCGATATGTAAGATGGACTATATAGCTTGTTGGCGATGTAGGCATCCGGAGGCAAATTATCGGGAAAAGCATAAAGTCCACGCTTAATCTGCAGGATAAACCCTATTTTTTTATATCTGTGGAGCAAAGCGGATGCCGATACGGCAGATACTCCAAAAAGCGCGCGGATATCGTTCGCGCTGAATATGAAGATTCTCTTCTCCTTTATTCTAGATGCAAAACCAACCTGATTCACTAATTTGACCATATTATCAATTTACCAAAACGCGTCTAAAAAGTCAATAACCATTATTCGCGCTCAAGATAATAGATTGCGTGAGACAACCACAAGAATGAGCGAAAATATTCCGACTTTTTCAATGTAAAACCCAAGCGCTGAAATGTTTTTCTCCACTCATTATCGGTACGATTAGATCGCGGATGGCTGAAGAATTCCATGTTCAATAAACTATCCATAAGGTAGGTAAAACCTTTTTGCGCGCGATTGCTGTAGATATCCTCTAGGATAATCGCCTTGCGCGCCACGCGCTTCGCTTCGTTAAGTATCTCTTCGGGATCTTGCGTGTGGTGGAGGACGGCAAGCAGGAAACAAGCATCAAAACTATCATCTGGAAAAGGAAGTTTTTTCCCATCGTAGAGAATAGGACAAACGCTTTTGTAAAGACTTTTATTTTGAACATCAACAGGTGTTATATCAAATTGATCATTTTTAAAAAGCATACTTATCAAGCCTATACCTGCTCCAAGATCGATTATTTTGTCTTCAGGCGACAAAAATTTTCTTACGCGAGATACTAGGTGTTCAGCCTTAGAACGAAAAAATAACTCATCTATTCGTGGACGCAAAAAAGATGGAATAATCATACGCGCTTAAACTTTCTTCGTTGAAGAATCAACATCCCATACCGGATCAATGACGCGCTTTAGAGCTTGTTTTTTGAGCCTAGTATAAATAAAAACTCCCAGATATGTCGCCATGGCTATCGGGGCGTGAAAAAATTCAACAATTGCTTGGCGGAATACTAACAACTTTGGCAACCTGTAATCAGGGGTTGAATCAAGCTTGAAATAGCTATCCATTTCTTCCCGCAAGTACTGGTAACGCGAACTTGGCCCGACCTGATCTCGCAGTTTTTGAGGACAGCGAATGAAAACCCGCGCTTCCTGCGCCCTAGCAAACTTTCCACCCAGCACTCTGTTGCGCAAATACATATATATATCACTGTTCACCACCGTATCCGGCACGTTGAATTTCTTGAGATGTTCAGTGCGGTATGCCAAACAGCGACCGCTGGCAGAAAGATGATTTTTACCATCGTCCCAAGACGAAGCAACTCTGTCCATAAGGCGCGCAAGGGCAGCTACTGCGGATTCAATTAGCGTCTCAGGTTTGAGCGGCAAGATTCTGGCCCCCACCATAGTGAGGCTCTTGTCTTTCTCTAGAACACTCACGAGCGTACGCAAAGTCCAGGGCTCAAAAGTAATATCGTCCTGGGTAACCACTGTAAATTCGCTGGTCGTGATTTCTATGGCTTGGGTAACTTTTTTGGGCTGGCTTCCGGAAATATCATTCCAATAAAGTTCGACGCCAAGCCCATTCAGCTCTTTTTTAACCTGAGACGTTATCGGCGTGCGGTCAGCGACCACGATCAAACGGAAATTTTCCACTCCTTGTGATGCGCGCAAACTCTTCACGGTTTGGAGAAGTGATTGCCCT
>Ga0155458_134_pt1 | contig 14504 bp, 20 predicted proteins | sample RifCSPhighO2_12_FD_107116 | JGI IMG/M metagenome (GOLD analysis project Ga0155458, IMG submission 107116) | Candidatus Giovannonibacteria bacterium RIFCSPHIGHO2_12_44_12 | reverse complement strand
CCGAGACCAAAATCAAAAAAGACAAGTCTGGGACACATCAATTTATTCACCATTTTATAAATACGATATTTCCAGAAGCGGGCGATTATGCTGTGGAAATCCATATAAATGGGAACTTGATTGAAACGTCAAAATTAATCCTTGAAAAGATTTTATAATGGATGAAAAAATAAACAAAACAGAAACAATAGAAAGCGGAGAGGCGTTAGCTTCAGGGCAAATCGCACATGCATCAAAAGCCGAGGTAAAGAGTTTAGCCGAGAAACAAAATCTCCTGCTGTGGATTATGGGCGGCATTGTAGTAGTTGTTGTAATAACATTTTGGATGGAAACAAATAATATGCACATAAATTATGTACAAGACAAATCTATTTTATTGCAAAATAATCAATTAAATAAAGACTATTTCGATAAAGTCTTATTTTTGAACAATGAAGTTAAGGATCTTAAAACGCAAATTGAGGTACTCAGAGCAAGAAATCCTTATCTAAAATAGTTTATGTTTTTCAAGTTGGCCGTTAGATTGACGGCGAGGTAGCGCAGGAGTATACTTTCCCCTATGTCCAATCTATATGCAAATACGGCTGTTTTGGTGCCTGAAAAGAAGAAAAGCCAGGTGATGGACGAGCTCTGGAAGAAGATTTCAATTTCTTTGCCGAGGGCGGATGATATCATTGAGGCGAAATTTCTTGAGAAATCGGGAGCAAGGGCGTTTTTTGAACTTGGTCCGATGGGTTGCGGGAAGGTTTACGGACGAGAATATATACTCGCTAAAGATATAATAAAAAATTTAAAAAAGGGAGATGCCGTAATGGCGAAAGTTTTGGATCTAGAGAACGAAGACGGATACGTTGAATTATCCTTGCGCGACGCCGGGAAGGATATAGTGTGGCGAGAAGCCGACGAATTGATGAAAAAAAAGGAGGTTTTGGAACTCGAAGTTTTAGAAGCAAACAAGGGCGGATTGGTGTTGGAGTGGAAAAAGATAAAAGGGTTCTTGCCGGCTTCCCAGTTGAAGACTTCGCACTACCCGAGAGTTGAAGGCGGGGATAAAGAAAGAATTTTTATGGAACTTAAAAAATTGGACGGGCAGAAATTGGGCGTGACTATAATCGCGATCGATCCGAAAGAGGATAAAATAATTTTCTCGGAAAAAGGCGCGGACGCCACGGATTTAGCCTTGCTAACGTCAAAATATCAAATAGGGCAGGTGATTGAGGGGGAAATTACTGGGGTGGTAGATTTCGGGGTTTTTATAAAATTGGAGGAAGGTCTTGAAGGGCTTTCGCATTTATCGGAACTCGACTGGTCCCTAGTCCAAAATCCGCACGAACTTTTTAAAATCGGAGAGCGCGTCTCGGCGAAGATAATTGGGATAGAGGGCGGAAGAGTTTCTTTGTCGTTAAAAGCCCTAAAGCCCGATCCATGGACGAGTATTACGGAGAAATACAACAAAGGAGATATCGTTCAGGGAAAAGTTTTGAGATTCAATAAATACGGCTCGCTTATCGAAGTTGAAAACGGCGTCTCGGGCCTCTGCCATATCTCGGAATTTAGCACTGGAGATAAAATGCGCGAAAAACTTGAGATCGGACGTACCTACCCATTTCAAATAACGCTTTTCGAACCCAAAGAACGCCGGATGACTTTGTCCTATCTCGGCGAAGACGCAAAAGCCCCAGAAGCGCCAAAGGCGGAAATTTGACAGTAGTCCCAACACCATATAAACTGGAGATAGTTAGAAATTCTAACTTTCCAACTTATGTCTTTAGTCAAAATCAAAGGAAAATATCAGGTAACGCTTCCCGCCAGACTTCGCGCCGAGGCTGGCTTGGAAATAGGTGATTTTCTCGAAGTTAAGAACGAGGGAAAGAAGATTACCCTTACGCCCCAAAGCCTCGTTGATCGCGATATTGAAATCTCACTCCGGCAATATCGCGAAGGAAAAGTTTCTCCAGCTTTTTCTTCTGCGCGCGATCTCATTCGTCATCTCCACCGCGAGGCAAGGAAATTGAAAAAGTCAAAGTGAAAGCTCGCACAACGCATCAATTCGACGGAGTTTATGCTAAAGCCCCAGTAGCTATCCAGAAGGCATTTGATCGAAAATTAGAATTGCTCCTGCAAAATCTTCTCCATCCTTCCTTGCGGGCCAAAAAATATGATGAGGCCCAAAATTTATGGCAGGCGCGCGTCACAGGAGGGTGGCGCTTTTATTTTACTATCGAAGGCGATACATATATTCTGCACTCCATACGCTCGCATCCAAAATAACGCCCGCCTTGACTCGCCGTCAAAGGCGAGGCAGGCCAAAGCCCCGGAACTCTCCGAAAACCCCAGAAAACTAAAGACTTAATAGATTATTCCAAAAAGCCCTAGAAATAGGGCTTTTTAAGTGCTTGTATTTCTAGGATAGATATGTTATAATATGGAAAATTTACAGGAGGTTTGAAATGGATAAAAAGTATCAGGGCTACTTGGACAACTTCAACAAAACGTTCCTTGTTTTTTGGATGAAGCCAGAAACCCCCGGTGGGAAAAAGGTTTCTCTTTGCACGATGACCAGAGCATCAAGTTTTCTTCGCTTGGGCGATAAAACTTTGATCTCGGTTGAAGAAAGGGATGGCAATAAAGAAAAAACGGTAGAGATTCCGTCCAACGTAATCCTAGTTGACGGATTCAGGGCCGACATCACGGGGAAGGCACTCAGCGAAGTTCTCGAGGACGACGTGGTATACAACTTTTACAACGGCGTCCTAAGGCGCGCCTAGTAAGTATCTTCAAGCGCCCATGCTCTTTTTCTGCTTAATGCCCCCGTGGATCTTCGGATTCATGGGGCGTTTCTTTTTAAGGCGTTTTCTATTCCGTCAATTCGTCCAAAGTTTGGCCGAGGATTTCGAAATACAAATTCCATCCAATTTTATTGAGAACGCCGGTTTGTTCGCGGCCGAGGATGTTACCCGCGCCGCGGAGCTCGAGGTCGCGCTTGGCGATCTCCATTCCTGCGCCTAATTCCTGAAAAGACAATAATGCTTCGAGACGGTCTTCGGCTTTCGGTGTGAGTTTTTGCGACGGATACAAAAAGTAAGCGAACGCTTGAATATTAGTCCGGCCGACGCGTCCTCTAAGCTGGTGCGATTGCGAGAGGCCGAGTTTTGTAGAATCCTCAACGATCAGAGTATTTACGGACGAGATATCGAGTCCGTTTTCGATAATGGTCGTCGAGACCAAAATTTTAATTTTCCCTTCTCTAAATTTACGCATCGTTCGGACCAGATGTTTTTCGCCGACTTTCCCGTGCAATATTTCTTTTCTTATCACAGGAAATTGCTTATCGAGTTTTTTCATAATAAAAGACATTTTCATGATTCGGGGCGAGAGGAAATAAACTTGCCCGCCTCGCTTTGATTCCTCTCTTATAGCTTCTCTGATTATTTTATCCGTTCTCGGCATAACGAAAGTCTTGATGGGGATTCGGCCTTCCGGGGGATCGGTTATTTGCGAGAGAGGGCGGATTTTAGAGAGGGAGAAAGCTAGAGTTCTCGGAATCGGAGTCGCGGATAGATATAAAATATCAACATCGGGGTATTTTTTCTTCAGCGTTTCTTTGTGCTTAACGCCGAATCTTTGTTCCTCGTCTATGATAAGGAGCCCGAGATTTTTGAAGTTCAAGTCTTTGGATAAAATACGGTGCGTGCCGACGACTATATCGATTTTACCGTCTTTAATTTTTCTTAAAATTTCCTTAGTTTTCTCGCGTGATTCAAGTCTGGTTAATCTTTCTATTTCTATCCCCTCACGAGCCAATCTTTTCCTAAAAGTTTCTGAATGTTGGTCGGCGAGCACTGTCGTCGGCGAGAGAATTACCACCTGCTTCCCGTTTAATACGGCTCGCAGAGCCGCCCGGAGCGCGATCTCGGTTTTTCCGAACCCGACGTCTCCCACGACCAATCTTTCCATCGGCTCAGCTTTAGCCATATCAAGAAAAATATCTTCGATGGCGGTTTTTTGAGATGGCGTTTCCTCGAATTCGAAATTATCCCAAACGCTTTTCTCAAAGTGCGACGGTTCGTAGGGCGGGCGCTTTATTTCGGACCTGGTTTTATACAATACCAAAAGTTCCTGGGCGAATTTAATAATGTTTTCTTTCGCTTTTCTTTTTGTTTCAAACCATAAGGGCGTTCCAAGCCTGCTTATTTTCGGATTTTTAAGCCCGAGATACGGGGAAATTTTTTTCGCCATCGCTTCAGGAACCAAAAGTCGATCCGGGTCGCCGCCTTTTCTCGCCGGGGCGTATTCGAGAATTAAAAATTTTTTTTCGTTTTTCCCGCGATAGATTCCGATGCCATGATCTTCGTGAACGACATAATCCCCGGGTTCCAGTTTGGACACTCGGTGTCCAATGGACACCGAGTGTCTTTGGTGCAGGATTATTTTCGCCTCGCGGATTAATTCTATTATGTTTCCGGAAAATTCGATCGTTATCGGCGCCTCGCTATTTATAGGATAGATCGTGATAAATCCGCCTTGCTGGAAAAACTCGCCTTTGTGCAGGTCGCCCATATGCCGCGCGTATCCCATATCCGAGAGTTCGCGAACAAACTCCGAAGGCTTTTTTACTTGCTCGATTTCTATAAAAATAGTATTTCTTCTCCAGAAATTATTATGAATGCGCAGTTTTTTATAATTTTCGAGGTCGCGGTCCAACGCCAAATCGCCCCGTTCCAAAAAAGAGGGGGTAGGCGCGGCTATCATTATTTCTTTATACGTTTTAGGCGGGTCCATCCGTGCTGTGCATATCGGTCTTTACATATACCAGAGCATTGCTCGATTATTAATAACTATATAAGCAAGCGATGTAATTAAAGCCATGAGTATAACAATTTGTAAAATTTTATACTTTGAAGTTTGACTTGAATCACTTCGGAATATCTTTTTAAAAAGCCAGATCCCAATAAGAATTGCCAATATAAATCCAATAATTGGTAGAAATCCTAGAGCGAAAGCTAATGGTCCGCTTATTAATGGCATAAATTTTGATTAGTTAATAATAAATTTACTTATTTTAAGTTATTCAACACTTTTAGAAACTGATTTGATGTTATAATTTTTATTCCTCGGAATTCTTTCAAGTTTAAGATATCTTTGTCACCCGTCACAATGTAATCCGCGTTGCCGCTGACCGCGCATTCGATAATTTTATTGTCATTTGGGTCTTGCGGAACTGCTTCTAATTTGATATTAGGCTCGACGATATGCGAATTCAAAACAATGATTTCCAGAAAGGACAAAATATCTTCAACTGGAAATTTAAATTTATTTAATAATCTTTCTTCGATTTCTTTCAAAATTTCTCTGGAGGTGATTAAAATGAACTCGCTCTCAAGCGCTTTCGCTAATACGTTATGCGGGGAACCAGTCCAAAATAACGCCGAAATAAAAACATTGGTATCAAGGACTGCTTTAATCATCCTTGAGAACATCGGAAGGACTAATCTTTTTTGCCTTGGCGAATATCCTCCCCTTTATGGAGAGCATTTTGAAGCGGCGCAAAGAGCCCAAAAGTTGCATTTTGGTTTTTAATTGTTTCAATTCCTCGAGTATCGCTTTTTCTTTTACGGCAGTCATAATTAAATGATAGCAATTTAATTTTTATTATACAAACTCATTGCTTTCTCGTGGCCTTCGGTGATGATAACTTCGAGAGCCTCGAGAATTTTTTTTGAAATTTTTTTGATCGCGGTCGATTCGGATGGTTTGAATTTGTGAGTTAAAAATTTCATTAATTGAGCGTGGCTTGGTTTCTTTCTGGGTGAAATGCCGATTCGAACGCGGACAAATTTCTCTGATCCAACCGCGCGGATTACAGATTCCACGCCTTTATGCCCGCCAGACCCGCGATTAAAAACTATTTTAAACTTGCCAAGAGGTAAATCAATGTCATCATGCAGTAAAATAAGCCATTTTGTCGGGATGCCCTTCACCGCTTTTCCTGATTGGTTCATAAAAACGGCGGGCAGTATAATTTTCGCCTTATTTCCAGTGTATTTTTTCAAAAAAAGCTCGGCCATGAGCTTCCCAGCATTATGCGGAGAATTGTCGTATTCCGGTCCTGGATTACCGAGACCTACTATATAGTATGCCGCCATAGGGAGAATTTTATCATAACCCTTGATTTTTATGAAGAAATTTATTACTCTTGATATATTCTATGCCGCAAAATTCATTTTGGAGAGATTTTCTTCGCTTTATAATCATATCCGCTATCATAATAATTCCTATTCGAACCTGGGTTGCCCAGCCTTTTTTAGTTCGGGGGGCATCTATGGAGCCGACTTTTGACGACGGCGAATATATAATAATCGACGAGATTACGTATCAATTCAGGAATCCGGAGCGCGGAGAAGTATTAGTATTCAGATATCCGCAAGATCCGTCAAAGTTTTTCATCAAAAGAGTAGTCGGTCTTCCTGAAGAGACGATTGAAATACGGGACAATAAGCTTTTTTTGATCAAAGGAGATAAAAAAACGGAATTGAAAGAAACATTTTTGAATGAAGCTCTGACTACGCCGGACGAAATCATTGAACTAAAAGAAGGAGAATATTTTATGCTCGGCGATAATCGCCTTTATTCTTCGGACTCAAGACGATGGGGAATGCTTCAAAAGAATCTAATAATCGGCCGCGCATTTTTAAGACTTTGGCCTCCGTCTAAAATAGATTTTTTGCCCGGGTTTTACCAATATCAATATGAAAATTAAGAAAGATTCATTGCAAACTCCAAAAGGGACCAGAGATCTTATCGGGCGAGAGCTTTTGATTTGGAAGCGGGTTACTGGAATATGCGAGGAAATATCCTCTTATTATGGTTTTGAAGAAATTCGAACTCCGCATTTCGAACACTCCGAGCTTTTTTCCGCCTCGCTTGGCGAAACTTCCGATGTAGTGGAGAAACAAATGTACTCTTTTCGCACTCGCGGAGGAGATTCGCTTGTTTTGCGTCCCGAAGCGACGGTTCCGATAGTCCGCGCGTATTTTGAGCAAGGAATGCAATCCTTGCCTCAGCCGGTCTTGCTTTACGAGAATGGATCGTTTTTTCGGCACGAAGCTCCGCAGAAAGGGCGGTATCGCGAATTCGGGCAATTTGACCTGGAGGTTTTGGGCGAAGATCTGGCCGTAGCCGAGGCCACTGTAATAAGGGTTTTCTGGCTTATTTTGAAGGAACTCGGGATTGAGGCGAGCTTGGAATTAAACACCATGGGAGATAAAGAATGCCGTCCTGTATGGCGCAAAGAGCTCACTACTTATTATAGGAAACATCAGGAAAAACTCTGCAAGGATTGTAAGAGAAGGTTTAAAGAAAACCCGATAAGGCTTCTTGATTGCAAAGAACAAGACTGCCAGGCGTTTAAAGCCAAAGCTCCGCAGATGCTTGAATATGTTTGCGATGAATGCAAGACGCATTTCAAGGAAGTCTTGGAATTTATGGATGCTCTCGAAATTCCATACAGACTTAATCAAAGCCTTGTTCGCGGTTTCGATTATTACACTCGCACGGTTTTTGAATTTGTCGCCGATATCAAGACGGTAAAAGAAGATGGAATTGAAGAAACTAAAAGTTTGGCGGTAGCTGCAGGAGGAAGATATGACAATTTGGGGCAGGTTTTGGCAGGCAAGGATTTGCCTGGGGCGGGAGGGGGAATCGGCCTCGATAGGGTTGTTTCGATTTTGTCCGACGGAATGGACTCCGAAAAGTTTGACCAATTTGTCAAAGCAGAGAAGCCCAAGGTGTTCTTGATTCAGCTCGGCATAGCGGCCAAGAGAAAAACCTTGGGCTTGATGGAAGACTTTAGGAAAGCTAAAATTCCTTTGGCGCAATCCTTGTCAAAAGATTCTATCAGGGGGCAATTGCGCCTTGCCGCGAAGCTCGGCGTCGCATACAGCCTTATTATGGGGCAGAAAGAAGCTTTGGAAGGGAGCGTTATTATCAGGGACATGGACTCTGGTATGCAGGAAACCCTGCCTATATCACGCGCAATTGAAAGATTAAGAATAAAAATAAAATAAAAATGGATAACTGCATATTTTGTAAAATTGTGAATAAAGAAATACCAGCTGATTTCGTTTTAGAAAGCGAAGAGCTTGTGGCATTTGACGACATTCACCCAAAAACGCCCATTCATATTTTAGTTGTGACGAAAGCGCACGTGGCTTCAATAAAAGAGCTTGAAAACCCGGAGCTGGCCGGAGAAATGGTGATGGCAGCGAAAGGGATTGCCCACGAGAAAAATTTAGACGGATATAAGTTATTGTTTAACGTCGGCCGAGAAGGCGGGCAGGAAATAGATCACCTGCACCTGCATTTAATGGGAGGAAAATAAATTATGGTCGTTGAAGTAAAAAGAAAGGATTCGGAATCTGTCGGCGGGCTTTTGCGCAGGTTTACTAAGAAGATTCAGCGCTCCAAAGTCCTCATCGATGCCAGGTCGCGTCAGTACAGGGCAAGAACCAAATCGGGATTCAAAAAGAAAAAAGAAGCTCTTCGAAGAATTACCTGGCAGCGCGACATGGACAAGCAGAGGAAATTAGGGAAAATAGAATAGGTTTTCCGAAGTCCGACTTCGGAGAGCCCTGAAGTCGGACTTCTTAATCTTTATGACATTAGCAAAAAAAATCGAGGAGGAGTTGAAAATCGCCATGAAGGCGGGAGATATTCTTAAAGTCTCCACGCTTCGAATGGCCCAGAGTGCCGTAAAGAATAAAGAAATTCAGCTCTTGAAGAAAGACTCTGGGCTTTCTGATGAAGAAATAGCAGAAGTAATAAAAAGCGAAGTAAAAAAGAGGCGCGACTCTATAGAGGAATTTACTAAAGCCGGACGGACGGAGCTTGCCGAAAAAGAGAAAGTTGAGCTGGAAATACTTAAGGCCTATCTGCCTCCGGAGATCTCGGACGAAGACCTGGAGCGCATTTTGAAAGAGGGCGTTAGAGAAGCCGGGGCGGCAGGAGAGAAGGATTTTGCTAAAGTCATGAAAGTTTCGATGCCGATTTTGAAGGGAAAAGCTTCCGGAGACAGGATTTCCGTAACGCTGAAGAAGCTTTTGAGTTCTCTTTAATGCTTTCTATTGTTAAAATAAGTAAGGCGAAGATCCCAAAACTTCCTTATCCCGCCACGATGAAAAAAGTTTTTGGGGAAAAATATAATCTAGAGTTGGTATTCGCGACTCCGTCCATGATGAAGAAAATTTATAAAAAAAATACGAATGTTTTATCATTCAATCTCTCAGAAAATCAAGGGCAAATTTTTTTAGAGCCGAATTTAATAAAAAAAGAAGCGCCTCTGTATAGTCGCGGTTTTCGCGATCATCTCTGGGCTTTATATATCCACGGACTTCTGCATCTTCGGGGATTTGTTCATGGAAGGCGGATGGAAATAATGGAAAGAAAATTATGGCGCGCAATATAGTACACATTTTGGATATCGGCTCCAAGAGCATTAAAGCTTTGGCGGCGGAGAGGAAGGATGATACGGGAATTCATATTCTGGGCGCGGCTTTGGTGCCGACAGAAGGTGTTAGGCGCGGGATGGTGAATAATCCCGATTCTCTTTCAAGGAAAATAAAAATGGCGGTTTTGGAAGTTGAACGCTTTTCCGGAATTCCATTCAAGGAAGCGTTTTTAACTTTTGGGACTCCGGCTTTGGGCGCTTCCAAGGTCCGGGCGCGGATTGCAGTAGCGCAGGCATCGGGAGAAATTGGGACGTATGACGTAGAGCGCGTTTTAGCTCAAGCGCGTCCTTCTTCGAGAGATCTTCAGAATAGGGAAATTTTAGATACCTTCGGGCTTAACTACGCCGTCGATTCGGAGATGATAATGCGCGATCCATTGGGGATGAAGGGGGAGAATCTCGAAGCAGAGGTTTTATTCGTGACTTCTCTATTAAAGCCACTCCACGAGATGGTATCCGTTGTTGAAGAAGCCGGAGTTTCCGTAAACGATGTTATTCCAGCCCCGCTTGCTTCCGCTCGCGCTATTTTGACTCCAAGGCAACGCGAAGCAGGCGCTTTAGCGCTTGATATCGGCGCGGAGACAGTTGATCTCGCAGTCATGGAAGAAAATCTTCCCTATTCTGTGGCTGTTTTTTCTCTGGGAGGCGCCCATATCACGAATGATATTGCTCTTGGATTTCAGGTAGACTTGGATAGCGCGGAGGAAATAAAAACGACGACGAAGCTGCCGGAAGAAAATACTAAGGCAAGAAATAAATTTCAACACATAGTTGAGGCAAGATTGGAAGATATGTTCGAGCTTATCGAAAATCACTTGAAGAAAATCGGGAGGCAGGGGCTTCTGCCCGGAGGGGTTGTTTTGGCGGGAGGATCCGCGAAAATAGTCGGGATAGACGAATTTTCAAAAAATATTCTGCGCCTCCCTTCGAGCAAAGGAAGATATGTGGATCTCGATACGGGGCATCGCCTTCAAGATCCGGTTTGGGCGACTGCCGTCGGCGCGGCGCTATTGGTCTTGGATAAAGAAACCGGATCCGCGAAATCTATAAAATCAACGTCTATACTTCGCCAAAAAATCTCCGCGTGGCTAAGATCATTGATCCCATAGAAAGCGTAATATGCTATAATAGCAACATGATTACCGACAAAGATATCCAAAAAATGCAGAAAGTATTCGCCACGGCCGATGACCATGTGAATGTGGAGAAAAAGCTCGACAATATTACAGATAAGCTTAACGGAGTAAGTGAGGATCTCAACAGAGTAAGCGAGGAGCTAAGCAAGAAACCAAGCAAAGATGAATTCCCCGAGCTTTTAAGGCAGACTTTGGATTGGGTGACTATGAAAGCGGAACACGACCGCATGAAAAAAATTCTTCACGAGAAGCTTAATGTGGAAGTATAGTTTTATTGTTTTTATAAATCATGGATATGGAAAAACTATTATCGCAAGAGGAAATGGCAAAAATCCAAAAGGAACAGGGAGATGCACAGGATGTTTTCGACGAGCAAGGGAAACCACGCGAAACAGGAGCCGAAAAAGGCGAAGCTGCTTATAGTGGATTAGAAAGTCCCAAAAATGAAGAGTTGGTAAATTTAGACAGCGAGCGTAATAAGCTAAATGATCTTGTTGAAAGAAAAGAGAAAATTCAAGAAGAGGCTACCGCATCAATCAATAAGTTAAGAGAATTGCGGGAATCAAATGGATTTCCCCCGAATGATGAGAAAACGGCAAGCCAGAAAGCTTTTGAAGAGGCAGAAGGGCAAGTAAAAAAACAACATGCGAAAATTGAGATGCTCGAACATGGATCCGCTGGTATAGATAATAAGGAAACTGAAGAAAAATTAAATCAGGCTAAAAAGCTATTGCTCGATTCATTCGGTAATATTGAAAAAACAGAAGTGCGTGGGAATTATCATGTGCAGTCAAGAGAAACTGAAGCAACATTAGATGAAATTAAAAGCGTTTTAAAAGATCCAAGCATTGACCAAAAAGCTTTAGCTGATGATTTTTTTGAAAATACAATTGTCAAAGATTTTACAAGTAATAAACAAGCATACAAAGTCTATCGCGAGCTTAAAGGAACTGAATTTGCCCAAAGGTTCAAAGAATTGGAAAGCGAGCGACTCAAAAAGGCGGGCTTTGGCGAATTTAGGCTTTAAAGGCAATGTGCCCAAAAATAAATAAGGTTTTTCTGAAAAAAGCTCACCATGCTAAAATAAATGCATGGCGATGGCTTGTTTGACTTGACTATAATTAATCGTTTAATATATGAACATGTCTCAAGTGCTTGTGGAGAAAACTAAAGATTATTTGGTCGTGAAAATTCCCCTTAAAACTATGGAAGGAGGCAAGGCGGAGCTTTCGCCGCGGGCGCAGAAAATTGTAGATTCGGCGATTGATGAAGGGCTCCGCGACATCGAAGCCGGAAGAGTTTTTGGGCCATTTAAGAATGTTAAAGAATTCAAAAAAGCTCTGGCAAAAAGGTAATGAAAGTCGCCCTCTCTAAAAAGGCTTTGAGTAACTATGATAATTTATCAGAGACGCTGAAGAAAACTGCCGACAAGCAGTTTAATTTTTTGCTCAAAAACTTAAATCATCCATCGCTACACGCCAAGAAATATGACGAGGCTCGCGAAATATGGCAAGCTCGACTAACGCGCGATTGGAGGTTTTACTTCAGAATCAGCGGCGATGCGTATGAAATTGTCACTATTGTTCAACATCCAAAGTAAAAAATCTATATAAGCTCACTTGTTTTGTTGTGTGCTAAAATAAATGCATGGTGCAGGAGCAAATACATGAAGATATAAAATGGCTCGAGGGGCAGCTTGAGGCGAAAAAGCGCGAGCTTTCTGGCGCTGGGACTGAGGTTAAAGAAGAGCGCGAGATGATTCACGATGTCCTGAAGGAAATCAAGAACGAAGAATCTCTATTGCCGCCCCCATCTCCAGCAAGCATCTCGGATGACGATGCAAAAATGAAAGTCGCGGAGTTGGAAGAGAAAAAACACCACGAGATAATAGACGAGCTTGTCGGCATAGCGTTTTCAAAAAATCTAGCATCGGCTCTGAAAGTCGCGGAATCTTTCAAAAATTCACACATCATAGACGAATTTCACGATACTCTCGCGGATCATTATTATCAAAAACTTCTTGACGCGAGGAAATTAAAATGAGTTTTGGGGAATATTTTCTTTCTTTCTTATTTTTCGGAGTTCTGCCGATTTTGATAATTTTCTATTTTTATTTAAGGCGCCTGCGTATCCATAACGTATCTTCGAGTTTGTCGTTGCAGCTTTTTCTGGTATCCATACCGGAGGCGAGGCCCGATGAAAAAGAAAATCCAAACGAGGCAAGGAAAAATTTCATCGCCCAGATGGAGAAATTCCTGATGGGGCTTTCCGGGATGAAGGACGAAAGCTTTTTTGGGTTATTCGGCGGCTCGCCTTCTTTCGCACTTGAACTCGCGGCGCATAACGACGGCGCGGAGATTTTTTTCTATATCGCGTTCCCAAGGAAATTCGAAAATCTTCTGCAATCGCAGTTGCACGGCGCTTTTCCGGAGGCGAAAGTCGAGAAAGTTCTAGATTATAATATTTTCCATCCCTCCGGAGTTTCACGCGGAGCGACGCTTACTCTTGAAAAAAATAGTTTTCTTCCGATAAAGACGTACCAGAAAATAGAGTCTGATCCGGTTGAAACTATAACTTCAGCATTTTCCAAAATTGACGAATACGGCGAAGGAGCGGCTCTGCAGATTGTTTTGCGGCCTGGGGCAGAAAAACTCTCGCACCCGATACATAAAGTAATAGAACGCCTGAAAAAAGGAACGCCACGAAAAGAAGCGCTCGGAGAGAGAAACATCGCCGAGACGACAATCGATACTTTCAAAACTCCCAAACATTTAAAGCCGGAAGAGAAAGCCAAGCCAGTGGTGTATGACGAGGGATTGGTCAAATTGCTTGAAGAAAAATCATCAAAGACAATTTTTGATGCGAATATCCGTCTGATAGTTTCCGCGGGAGTTAAGGAAGAAGTCGACAGGATACTCAAAGAGTTTGAAGCGAGTTTCTACCAGTTTTCAAATCCCGAGGCGAATTCTTTTAAGATACAGAATATGTTCGGAAAAAATTTGCAAGATCTCGCGGAGAAATTTTCTTTTAGGTTTTTTGATTCTGGAGCGGCTATCCCGTTGAATGTTGAGGAAATATCTTCGATATTCCACTTCCCATATTCCAAAAAAGCGGCCCCGCAAGTGAGAATGCTAAAATCCCGCGAGGCGACCCCGCCTGTAAATTTGCCGAAAGAAGGAATTTTGATCGGCAAAAGTTCTTTTCGCGGAGAAGAAAAAGAGGTCAGGATCAAAAAAGATGACAGGCGAAGGCACTTCTATACGATCGGGCAGACGGGCACAGGTAAATCTGTTTTGCTTCAAAATATGATTGCGCAGGATATCAAGAACGGCGAGGGTGTCGCGGTTATAGACCCGCACGGCGAGCTTATTGAAAAAATTCTTGAGCTTATTCCGAGAGAGCGGGCGGAGGACGTAATTTATTTCGATCCAGGGGACACTGCGTATCCGATGGGATTAAACATGCTCGAATACGATCCGAGATTTCCGGAGCATAAAACTTTGATCGTAAACGAGCTTTTGGATATTTTTAACAAACTATTTAATATGGCCACTGCCGGCGGACCAATGTTCGAGCAGTATTTCAGGAACGCGGCTCTGCTTGTCATGGAAGATCCGGAGTCCGGGAATACGCTTTTAGAGATCGAGAAAATATTGGCGGATAAATCTTTCAGGGATTATAAATTGTCAAAATCGAAAAATATAGTTGTCGATATGTTCTGGCGCCAAATTGCGGAGAAAGCCGGAGGCGAGGCGAGTTTGCAAAACATGGTTCCTTACGTTGTCTCGAAATTCGATACGTTTCTAGCGAACGATATTATGCGCCCGATAATCGCGCAGGAGAAATCTTCTTTTAATGTACGC
>Ga0155458_135_pt1 | contig 16745 bp, 15 predicted proteins | sample RifCSPhighO2_12_FD_107116 | JGI IMG/M metagenome (GOLD analysis project Ga0155458, IMG submission 107116) | Candidatus Giovannonibacteria bacterium RIFCSPHIGHO2_12_44_12 | reverse complement strand
TGCCTCCAGAAGCAACAATTCTGCCACGAAAAATCGCAACCTGCTTTCCACCGTATTTCTTTATATCAATTATTGGCAAATTTTTCTGCATAATATATAAATGATAACAAAATCCTAATAATTTGCAAAATTCAGAGCGAGACTTTCATTCGAATCTCGGTGCGTCCAAATCGTTGCCATAGTTTTATTAGAATTTCACTTGGACGGGTTCGCGCTGGGCAGGGGTTTCGTCGAGGTCGAAGAATTCTTCTTTTTTGAATCCAAAAGTTCCCGCGATTACATTCGTCGGGAACATTTCGACTGCGTTATTTATCGCGAGGACATTCGAGTTAAAAAATCTGCGCGAGGCCTGAATTTTATTTTCCGTATCCGAAAGTTCTCTTTGCAGTTCCAAAAAATTCGTATTCGCTTTCAGGTCCGGATACGCCTCGGCAACCGCGAAAATACTCTTAAGCGCGCCGGATAGCATATTCTCTTTGGCGGCCTGTTCGTGTGGATTAGCGCTCCCTGAAATCGCGGCCGCTCTCGCTTTGGTCACATTCTCAAATGCGGCTGACTCATGCTTAGCATATCCCTTGACCGTTTCCACCAAATTCGGGATCAGATCGTAACGGCGCTTTAACTGGACTTCTATATCGGACCACGCTTCTTTAACCCTATTTCGCAGGGTAACCAGCTTATTAAACGTAAAAATAAGCCACAAAACAACAATCGCTATTAAGCCAATTATTACCAACAATGTAGTACTCATCTTTTTATTGTATCACACTAGAACCCGTCGTGCATTCCTCCTCCCGGCATCGGGCCAGGCATCGGTGGATCTTTTTTGGGAAGTTCGGCGATAGCGGCGCCCATCATCAGAAAATTCGACGCGACGGAAACCGCGTTCAATAAGGCTGATTTTGTAACCTTTAGCGGATCAATGATTCCTGCTTCCTTGAGATCCGCGATTTCTTTAGTCAAGGCATTAAACCCGAGCCAATTACTTTTTGACTTAGTTTTTTCCCGGATAAGCGTACTCATAACTTTGCTCGGTGACTCTCCGCTGTTCACAATAATCGCCTGCAGGGGAGCAGCAAGAGCTGAAGATAAAATGCGGAGTGCCGCTTGCGCTTCGGAAAATTCGTTCGGTTTTGGGCTTTCCCTTTGGAGATGGATGTTGAAAAGCGCCATGCCGCCGCCCGGAACTATTCCTTCTTCCATCGCCGCCTTGGTCGCCGCGACTGCATCGTCCACCCTTTGTTTTAATTCTTTCTGCGCCGACTCTGTTGGCGCGCCTATCTTCAAAACGGCAACGCCGCCCGAAAGCTTAGCGACCCTTTCCCGCAGTTTTTCTTTGTCATAATCGGAAGTTGATTTCTCGATTTGCGCCCGAAGCTGCTTGACCCTTTTTTCGATATCACTTTTATCTCCTGCTCCGCCGACAATGGTAGTATTATCTTTATTCGAAATTACTTTCGAAGCTTTCCCAAGAACAGATAGGTCGGTTTTATCCAATTTCAAACCAGCCTTTTCGGAAACAACTTTCCCGCCGGTTATAACGGCGATATCTTCAAGCATCTCTTCTCTCCTATCTCCGTACCCAGGAGCTTTAATCGCGAGTGCGTTGAAAGTCCCTCTGATTTTATTTACAACCAAAGTCGTAAGCGCGTCGCCGTCCACTTCTTCCGCGATTATCACCAATTCCTTCTTTCCTTTCTGCGCGATTTTTTCCAAGAGCGGCAAAATTTCCTGAATTGAAGAAATTTTCTTATCTGTAATCAATATATCCGCGTTTTCATATACTGATTCCATTTTTTCCGCGTTCGTAATCATGTACTGCGAGATGTATCCGCGATCGAAATTCATTCCTTCGACAATTTCATAAGAATTTTCGATTGTATTAGAATCATCCACGGTCACAACCCCGTCTTTCCCGATTTTATTCATTACCTCCGCGATAAGCTTTCCGAGCTGCCCATCTTTGGATGAAAGCGTCGCCACCTCCTCAACTTTTTTAGGATCATTGATTACCTCTTTCTGCGTCTCAAGCGCTTTTATTATCGCGTTGCCGGAGTTCCTGAGCTCTTCGGCAAGGTGAATCACATCCAAGCCCTGCTCTTCGACAGCCCTAATGCCTTCTTCAATCATCGCGTGCGCGAGAACGATTGAAGTGGATGTACCGTCTCCGACGAAATCATTCGTTTTCTCCGCCGCTTGTTTTATAAATTCGGCGCCTAAATTTTCATATTTATCTTCTAGTTCTATTTCCTTCGCGACCGTAACTCCGTCGAAAGTAACCTGCGGGGCGCCATAGCCTTTTTCAATAACAACTGCTCGTCCCCTTGGACCGAGCGTCATGCGTACAGCCGTCGCCAGCTTATCTATCCCCCTTTTTAGAGCGAGGCGCGCTTTATCATCAAATAGAATTTGTTTAGCCATATATCTTAAATTATTCCTCAATAATTGCGAGAATATCTTCTTCCCGCGCGATTAAATATTCTTTATCGTCTATTTTTATTTCCGTTGGGCCGTATTTCGAAAATAATACTTTCTGGCCCGCTCGTACCAAGACTGGGATCAAATTTCCCTTCTCATCCCGTTTCCCCTCGCCGACTTCCAATATAATCCCCTGCTCCGGGCGCTCCTTTTCGGCAGTATCCGGAATAACTATGCCCGATTTGGTTTTCTCCGCTTCTTTACCAAGCGGTTCTATTAAAACTCTGTCGCCTAATGGCTTCATTTTTAACATAGATTTAACTTTAGCACTCTTAACCTATAATTGCTAATTCTATTTTATTCGTATATCCTCCCATGTCAAGCCCTGTTCTTTAAGCAGTTTTCCATTGTAGTCATAATCCTTTTTTATTAAGTCCGCTTCTTCCCTAAGGCCCGCCGCCTCGAGCGAGGCGATTAACGCAAGGGTGTCTTTTGGCAAGCAATGCCCTCCGAAGCCGCGGTAACCGCCGAAATTCGGATCGAGGTGGGAATTCCCTATTCGATAATCCGCCGCCATTGCTTGGCGAATATCGGCATAATTTGCTCCGAGTTTTTCCGCGAGATTCGCGATAATATTCACAAAATTTACCTTTCTCGCGTAGTGCACATTTGAAGCGTACTTAACAAGTTCAGCTTCAGTCGCTCCAATTTCGGACTTAAATGGGGCGTCCGGAAGGAGTGAGAGAATTAGTCCGGAAACATCTTTGCTCTCGGCAGTGGATCCGATAATCTGCCGACTGGGCTTTATAAACTGCTCCCAATTAAATTTCGCGTCAAGAAATTCCGGATTGAATAATATCTTATGCGCCCAATATTTCTTCTGAAAATTTTCCGTAGTGCCGGGCGTAACCGTAGATCTAATAACCGCGATTTTATTCCCAGTTAATTTTTGGAACGCGGATTCCAGCGCGGATAGATCCGAGGAGCCATCATTAGATGGCGGAGTCGGAACGGAAACAAAAACAATATCCGCTTGATTTACATCATCATCAAAATTTTTCGCGGGATCCGTGTCAAATAAAAAAAGGTTCTCTCCCCTCTTGAATTTTTTGATCTCCTCAAAATATCGGGCAATGGGCGCCCCAACTATTCCGATTCCTATAATTCCGATTTTTTGCCGCATAGTTATAAATTTTATAACTCCTGACAATCAAGCGCAAGTTTCAAAACTATTTCCTAAGCCATTTTCCGGTTATAGAATTTTTTGATTTCGCTATATCCTCCGGGGTGCCTGTGGCAACGATATATCCGCCCTTTGCCCCGCCTTCGAGGCCGAGATCGATAATCCAATCCGCGTTTTTAAGAACGTCGATGTTATGCTCGATAACCAAAACTGTATTACCTCTTTCCACCAATGCCTGAAGCACTATCAAAAGTTTTCGGATGTCTTCGAAATGAAGCCCGGTTGTCGGTTCGTCTAGAATATACAGAGTTTTCCCTGTCGCTTTTTTCGCGAGCTCTGTGGCAAGCTTCACCCTCTGCGCCTCCCCTCCGGAAAGGGTCGTCGCCGATTGGCCAAGCTTCATATATCCAAGCCCGACTTGATTTAGCGTCTCTAGGCGCTGGTATATTTGAGGAATATTTTTGAAAAATTTAAGCGAGTCTTCAATGGAAAAATCGAGAACCTGAGAGATATTCAGGCCGTTGTACTGGATTGCGAGCGATTCCTTGTTGTATCTCGTCCCCTTGCATTCTTCGCATTCGATATAAATATCGGGCAAGAAATACATCTCAATTTTTTTAACTCCTTGCCCCTCGCAAACCTCGCACCGGCCGCCTTTTACGTTAAAAGAGAATCGTCCCGATTTATATCCGCGGGACCTCGCTTCTCTCGTCTTTGCAAAAATTTCCCGTATAAACGAAAAAGTTCCCGTGTACGTTGCGGGATTCGAGCGCGGAGTACGTCCGATTGGCGACTGGTCCACTACAACGACTTTATCCAAATTCTCGAGTCCCTTTATCTCGCTATATTTGCCGGGATTATCCCTGGAGCCGTAAAAATGTTTTAAAAGCGCCTTGGCCAAAATATCATTAATTAAGGTGGATTTACCTGATCCAGATACACCAGAGACGCATATTAATTTCCCAAGCGGGATTTCAACATCGATATTCTTCAAATTATGCTCCGCCGCTCCTTCAAGCTTCAGAGTTTTCTCATCCTTTTTTTCTAGACTAACTTTTTTAATCAGGAGGGATTTTTCTCCCGACAAATAATCAGCGGTTAGGGTTTTTGATTTCAGCAGTTTTTTATAATCTCCTTCGAATATTATTTTACCTCCGCTCTTGCCAGCGCCCGGGCCTAAATCCAAAATCCAATCTGATTCGCGCATCGTTTCGGCATCATGCTCAACAACCAATATTGTATTCCCATAATCGCGGAGTTTTTTCAAAGTTTCTATCAGCCGCGCGTGGTCCCGCGCGTGAAGGCCGATCGATGGCTCATCTAAAACGTAAATGACCCCTGATAGGCCTGAACCAATCTGCGTCGCCAGGCGCACCCTTTGCGCCTCGCCCCCGGCCAGGGTCGTTGAAGAACGATCGAGCGTCAGATATTCAAGCCCGACATCAATCAAAAACTGCAATCTTACTGAAACTTCTTTCAAAAGCGGGCGAGCTACTTCCGCTAAATCTTTCTTTTTCGAAAAATCAGAAAACATTTTTTTAATGAAAGCGAGCGCCGCTTCGGAATCATCCGAAGAAATTTCTGAGATGTTTTTGCCGTCGATTAAAACAGAGAGGGCTTCTGGTTTGAGGCGCTTACTTAAGCAGGCCGGGCACGGCTCAAAAGTCATGTATCTTTCAACCTCCGCGCGCGTCCATTCGGACTCGGTTTCCTTCCATCTTCTTTCTAAATTCGGGATGACCCCCTCGTAGTTGCTTCCTTGTTGTCCATAAAGTAATAGATCTATGACCTTCTTCGGCAAATTTTTAATTGGCGTTGATAGGGAAAAATTATTTTTGTCCGCCAAATCGGAAAGCATATACCAATACCACGACTGGCGCCCCACTCTATGCGAGGCGCGCGCCCAAGGAAAAATCGCCCCCTCTTCAATCGTCAAATTTTTATTTGGCAAAACAAGTTCAGGATCAACTTCAAGAGTGTGCCCAAGCCCAGTGCATCTCTCGCACGCGCCGTACGGAGAGTTGAAAGAAAAAAGGCGCGGTTCAATCGGCGGAAGAGAAATTTCACAGACTGGGCAGGCGAAATGTTCGGAAAAAGGGTGGTCTCCCTCATTCTCAACCGAAACCACCGCAATCCCTTCGCCCTTTCTCAACGCCGTTTCGAGCGAATCCACAAGGCGCGATCTCTCCGTATCTTTATCCAGTATCAACCTATCAACAACGACTTCCAAAGAATGCTTTTTTCTTGGATCAAGTTTTTCCCCAAAAGCTTCTTCCAAGCTCATAACAACTCCGTCGAGCCGGACCCGCAAAAACCCCTCCCTCGCCAAAATCTGAAGTTCTCTTTTGTGTTCCCCTTTGCGATCGCGGACGAGCGGCCCCAATATCAAAATTGGAGACCCGTCTGGGAATTGAAAAATTTTTTTAACCATCTGGTCGATGGATTGCTTTGCGACTTTTCTTCCGCATTTCGGGCAGTGCGGCTCGCCTAAGCGCGCGAATAAAATTCTAAGATAGTCGTAAATTTCCGTGATCGTGCCGACGGTTGAGCGGGGGTTTTTGGAAACCGATTTCTGGTCGATCGCGATTGCCGGAGATAGTCCGGAGATTTCGTCAACATCCGGTTTCTCCGCGATTCCCAAGAATTGCCGGGCGTAAGAAGAAAGCGATTCGACGAAGCGCCTCTCCGCTTCTGCGTAGATAGTGTCGAAGGCAAGAGATGACTTTCCTGAACCGGAAAGGCCGGTTATGACAACGAGCTTATTTTTCGGAATAGAAACGTCAACATTTTTCAAATTATGCACCCGCGCTCCCTTTATTGTTATATAGTCCTTTCTTTCCTTTTCGCTCTTCATAAAGTCCTAATTATATTTCTCTTGTCAAGAAAGTGCAAGCATGCTAAGCTCCATACGAATTCAAAAAGGAGGATTTGCTCATGAAAAATAGATTTCGGAATATGCTTTTTTTGTCGGTGAGCTTTGGAGTGTTCACCCTTGTGATCACTTGCGTGGCTGTACTTGTATCTCAGGGGATCGGAATAAAGAGTGGAGAGCCTAACTATGAGCTATCAGCTTTTTTTGGCATTGTTGCATTAATCTTCGGCGCTGTGACTCTACTTACTGCTATAGATGCAGGAGAAGAGTGGAATACTGGGCATCTCGCAAGTAAGTCAAATCTCAAAGTGAACAGTATCTATGAGGTTGTGATTTCTGGCCCTATCGGCGCGCCGGACAAAGTCAAAGGTTTCCTCTATGTTCTCCGCTTGCAAGATGGGGACCTCCGCGCCTTCAACATAGATGCGGTGTTTCCGCCAATCTTCAAGGTCGTTTTGGCCAAAGATAATCCGGGGGAACATCAATACCTCGAATATCCCAGGCCGACTCCGGTCCGGGTCTAATTTTGCCTTTTCGAGATTTCAATACATAAGGCTCCTTGAATTTCAATTTCAGGCGAGCCTTTTGTTTTTTATTAATGTCATTACTTCATTTCTGCGCGATAGCGTATGATTGAGGTCGAAATATGAAACAATGCTTCTGCTATAATAATCTCATGCTAGCTCGATCTGATTTCAAAAAAGCGCCTTCAAAACCGGGGATTTATTCCTTTTTAAATAAAGCTGGGAAGATTTTATATATAGGGAAAGCGGTAAATTTGAAACTGCGGCTTTTGAGTTATGCTGACTTAAAAACTCTCGGGCCCGCAAAAGAAAAGATGGTCAAGGAATCCTCTAGAGTAAAATGGCTCGAGCTTGAATCAGAAGCAGAGGCGTTGATTGAAGAAGCAATCTCGATCAAAGCGCATAGACCGCGATACAATATAGTTTTCCGGGATGACAAGCAATATTTTTTCGTGGCGTTCACAAAAGAACGGTTCCCGAGAATCTTTCTAACGCACCAGCCGATACGCAAGGAGGCTCGGCTTCCACTTGGAAGCCGAGCCTCCAAGTCAGAGTTCGTTGGGCCGTTTACGGATGGGGGCTCCCTGAAAAGTGTTCTGGGAAGTTTAAAGCGTATTTTCCCTTATTGCACTTGTAAGGAAAAACATAAGCGTCCATGCGTGCGCTCCCAGATCGGGCGATGTCTCGAAATCTGCTGCTTGAAAAATCCTCCAGAATGGGATATCCGCGAGAAAATATACAAAAAAAATATCCGTGCGATAAAAAATGTTTTGCGGGGCAGAAAGCAGGATGTTCTAAAATCATTAGAGCGCGAAATGAATAAATTTTCGAAAAAACAAAATTTCGAAGAGGCCAAGAAAAAAAGAGACCAATTTTTCGCGCTCGAGAATGTATTTCGGCACGCGCCGATAATAAAGCGCGAACTGAATCCGGAGAGGGCAAAAGCGTTGGTTTTGGCCAAAGACCTGCTAAATCTCTCGGACTTGCCTAGAAAAATCGAAGGATATGATATCTCAAACATCCAAGGAACAAGCGCGGTTGGATCTATGGTCGTTTTCGAGTCGGGCGAGCCGAAAAAAGAAGATTATCGCCTTTTTAAAATCCGCTACAAAAAAACGCCCGACGATACGGCAATGCACCAGGAAATTTTACTGCGGAGATTAAAACACGACGAGTGGCCCCTCCCGGATTTAATTTTAATTGACGGGGGCCTGGGCCAGCTAAACGCCGCAAAAAAAGTTTTGGAATTATATAAATTAAATGTCCCGATTGTCGCGCTGGCGAAGAAAGAGGAAGAATTGTGGGTATCCTCCTCGCGCAAGTTTCCCCTCAAACAACTCTCCCCAATCTTGCTCCATCTCTTCCAGCACATCCGCAACGAATCGCACCGCTTCGCCATAAACTTCCACAGAAAAAGAAGATCAAAGACATTATTGACCCGTCAAGCTAAATAGACTATACTCAAGTCAATGTCATTTCTCGGATCAGCCATGCCCTATCTTATGATCGGGACGGCTACACTGTTAGTAATCGCGATTTTATTCCAGCAAAAGGGCTCCGGGCTTTCTTCGGCTTTCGGCGGAGAAGGAAACATTTACACGACCAAGCGCGGGCTCGAAAAAATATTATTCCGGGTCACGATAGTTCTTGGAATATTGTTTCTGGCTCTGTCCCTTTTGAATTTACTACTTCACAAATAATTTGCTTTCGCTTCATTTCAATAGAATTCGCTATATTCTGCGCAAAATGTCGGGCCGGGAACGCGTCGTTTTTTTTGCATTAATCGCGGTAGCTATAGTCTGCTTTCTAATAATTGCCTACAAGTTAAATCAAAGAATCTCAGTCCTGATTCCAGACCAAGGAGGAAGCCTACATGAGGGAGTAATAGGCCAACCTCATTTTATAAATCCAGTTCTCGCGATTGCGGATCCGGATAGAGATATGACGAGCCTTGTATACGCTGGATTAATGCGCCCGGACGGAAACGGGGGGCTTGTTCCAGAATTAGCCGAACGATATGAAATTTCCGAAGACGGCCTCTCCTATGTCTTTTATGTAAGAAAGGGCGCGGAGTTCCAAGACGGCAAGAACGTGACCGTAGATGACGTTATTTTCACTATAGAAACCGCCAAAAATCCGATTGTTAAAAGTCCTATGAGAGCCGGGTGGGAAGGAGTTGAAATTGAAAAGATTGACGATAAGACTCTGAAATTCTGGCTGAAGCGCCCTTACGCGCCGTTTTTAGAAAACACTACCATTGGGATTCTCCCAAAACATATTTGGAAAAATATACCGATAGAACAATTAAACCTTTCTGAATTAAATTTGTCGCCGGTTGGAGCCGGGCCTTATAAAATATCCAAGAGCTTCAAGAATGGATCGGGGCTTACAAGCTTAACATTAAATTCTTTTTCAAATTACGTCTTAGGCGAACCTTACATTGGCAAAATCGTGTTCAATTTTTATCCGTCCGAAGTAGAGTTGTTAAATGCCTATCAAAATGGCGACATCGATTCTATATCAGCCGTATCTCCGCAAAATCTTGCAAAAATAACCAGGCGGGATGGCGATATCAAAAGTATGAACCTGCCCCGAATATTCGGAACATTTTTCAACCAGAACGAGAAACCAATCTTCCTTGAAAAACCTGTCAGGCAAGCTTTAGAAATGTCCATAGATAAAAAACAGATTGTCCGTGATGTTCTTGGCGGATATGCCAAAGAAATATCCTCTCCGATACCAGAAGGCAGTTTCGGAGCTATAGCGCTGACGGAATCGGAATTTAATCTCGATAAAGCCAAAACGCTCCTGGAAAAAAACGGCTGGAAATTCAGTCAAGAAAAAATGATATATATGAAAGAGGAAAAAAAGCAAGCAACAAAAGAATTAAGTTTTTCTATTTCGACATCGAATGCGCCGGATCTTATCCGCACCGCAAACATTCTAAAATCGAGCTGGGAAAAATTAGGGGCTAAAGTTGATGTAAAAGTTTTTGAAATATCGGATTTGAACCAAAATGTAATCAGATCCAGAAAATACGACGCGCTTCTATTCGGCGAAGTAGTTGGACGCGATCCGGATCCATTTGCTTTTTGGCATTCCTCCCAAAGAAACGATCCAGGTTTAAACATCGCGCTATATACTTCTTCGAAAGTGGATAAGATACTTGAGGAAGCCCGTAGACTTGTATCTAGAGAAGACAGGGCAAAAAAATACGAGGACTTCCAAAAAGAAGTACAAGCTGATTCTCCAAGCATTTTTCTATATTCACCGTCTTTTATTTACATACTCCCAAAAAAAATAAAAGGAGTCGATACCGAAGATATAGTGACCCCGTCGGAGCGCTTTGCTAATATTTACAAGTGGTATATCGACACAAAATATGTCTGGAAAATCCTACACAAAAACAATTAAAGATTTAAGCCCGGTTCTTTACGAATATATCGACGAGCCAAATCGGGCTGTCTACGAAGTCCATCGCGGCAAGCTTGACCCCGAAACCAAGACTTGCTATGATGAAACGACTATATTCAACGGTCTCATGGGAGTTGAGCTCCCCAAAACCTTCGGGCATTATCACCCGAGAAACAAAGAGGGATATTTCTTTCCAGAATTATATGCGCTTTTGGAAGGGCGAGCTTGGTTTCTTCTGCAGAAACCAGAGAGATCCAATCCTAAAATTATAAAAGAGGCGCTGTTAGTGGAAGCTGTTAGGGGAGAAAAAATTGTAATGCCTCCGGAATTCGGGCACGCGAGCGCCAATCCTGAAAAAAAAGATTTAAAGCTGGGCAATTGGAAAGCCGAATTCGATAATGATTACCAGATTTACGAAATTCTTCATGGCGCCTGCTACTATTTTCTGGAATCCAAAGAAGGATCTGTTGATATCATAAAAAATTCACACTACGAAATGGTTCCGGAACTTATAAAAGTCAAGCCTAAAAAACTATCCAAAGAGCTGGAAAATTTGGAATTTTTAACTAACCCTGAAAAATATTTAAATCTTTTAACCGTAGAAAATTGCTTTGAGAAAATCTGATCCGGCCCAGGTGGCGAAACTGGTAGACCTGCCTGCCGGCAGGCAGGCGCGCTAGCTTCAGAAGCTCAAAATAAAAATGTATACGGTGTACGCAATAAATAGCTTAACAAGAAATTACATTTATGTTGGATTAACTAATAATTTGGAAAGGAGATTTAAACAGCATAATGAAAAACGCGAAAGAACAACAAGATCATATGCACCATTTGAACTTTTTTACAATAAGGAATTTCCGAATAGAATTTTAGCTCGATCACATGAAAAATATTTGAAATCAGGAGTAGGTAAAGAATTTTTAAAAAGTTTATAGTACTGCCGCGGTGGCGGAACTGGCAGACGCACTAGCTTCAGGAGCTAGCGTTCGCAAGGACATGGGAGTTCGAATCTCCCCCGCGGCACTAACAATATGGAAATTAAAGAGAAAGTAATAGTTATAACTGGTGCAAGTAAAGGGCTTGGTAAAGCCTTGGCTTTAGCATTCAGAAAGGAAGGCGCAACATTAATTCTTGCGAGCCATCTCGGCAAAGAGCTTGATACACTTGCCGAAAAATTGAGCGCATATGCTTTCGCGGCAGATGTTACTGATGAAAAACAAGTCATGCAGCTTGCTGAATTTACAGTCAAGAAATTCGGGCGGATCGACGTTTGAATTAATAACGCAGGCATACGTATTCCTCATGGGCCTATTGAAAAATTGGATAGCAAAAGAGTTCACGAGATGATGGAAGTTAATTTGTTCGGAGTAATATACGGATCAAAGGCCACACTTACTCAAATGAGAAAACAGCCTTCAGGGGTAATAATCAATATTCTCTCAACTAGTGCTTTGACTGGCCGTGCTTTCTCATCTGCCTACTGCGCAAGTAAATATGCTGTAGCCGGCTTCACTAAATCTCTTCGCCAAGAAAGCGGACCAGACATATCAGTGATAGAAATATACCCAGGAGGAATGAAAACAAATCTTTTTGATGAAGATAAGCCAGAAGATTTTGATTCGTATATGGACCCAAATTATGTAGCTGAAATAATTGTCGAAAATTTCAAAAAAGCTATACCTAAAAACGAGTTAATTATTAAAAGAAAGTAAAAAGAAAATAATATGACACCTACAAAACAACTAGAAAGAAGAACAAAATTCGGCAGGCGCGATGCCAGGCAACATATGCCCGTAGTACAACAAAGGCCGATCGCCTCGAGCGGTCTAAATCTACGGTTCGTCCCTCTTGGAGGGTGCGGCGAGGTTACGCGCTCCTGCTATGTGTACGAGTATAAAGACGATATTGTAATCGTCGATATGGGTTTGCAATTCCCGGAAGAGGATATGCCGGGGATCGATTATATAATTCCAAATGTAGATTATCTGCGGCCCAAGAAAAAAAATATACGCGGGATTATAGTAACTCACGGGCACTTGGATCACATTGGCGCGATTCCTCACCTCCTGGAGCCGCTTGGGTATCCGGTTATCTATACCATGCCGCTGACTCGCGGGATGATTTTAAAGAGGCAGGAAGATTTTAAAGGCTCCTCTCACCCCAAAATAGAACTCGTAGACGAAAATTCAAAATTGAAGTTGGGAAATTTTGATATTGAATTTTTCCACGTAAATCATAATATTCCAAATTCATTGGGAATTGTTTTAAAAAGCCCAGCGGGTATCGCGGTCCACACCGGAGACTGGAAATTTGACCATACGCCAGTAAACGAAAAACCAGCAGATATAACAAGGCTGAAAGAAATCGGATCCGAAGATGTTATGCTAATGGTTTCTGATTCAACGGGATCGCAAAAATCTGGAAGAACAATTTCCGAAGCAGAAATTCAAAGGAATCTCGAAGAAATATTTCTCAAAACAGAAGGGCGGCTTATTGCGGCGACATTTTCGTCTCTATTAACCAGAGTCCAGCAATTAATCTGGCTTTCGGAAAAATATGGAAGAAAGGTGCTGATTGAAGGGAGTTCCATGAAATCAACCGTCGCGGTAGCCCAAGAGCTTGGATACTTAAAAGTTAAAAGCGGAACAATAATCGGGAAAGAAGAGCTTTCTCATGTCGCGTCAAAAAATCTCACAATAATTTGTACCGGAGCGCAGGGCGAAGACCGGGCCGCGCTTATGCGAATCGCAAACAACGAACACAAATATCTACAGCTCGAGAAAGATGATTCAGTAATTTTCTCTTCGTCAGTTGTTCCAGGGAATGAAGCATCAGTCCAAAGATTAAAAGATATCTTATATAAAAAAGCAAAGAAAATTTATCATTCCGAGTCGATGGATATTCACGCGTCTGGGCATGCCCAGGGAGACGACCTCAAAGAAATGCTTGAGATAATCAATCCGAAATACTTTATCCCCATGCACGGAACATATTTTATGCTTAAACTTCACGCAGATATAGCAATGGAGTCGGGAATAAAAATTCCAAATATCGTAATCGCGGAAGATGGCGATATAGTCGAGATGAATAAAAACCAGATCAAGAAATTAGGACAGAGGGTCCCAGTGAATCTCGTCATGGTGGATGGGCTTGGCGTGGGAGATGTAAAAGAAGTTGTGCTCCGCGACCGGCAAATGCTCGCCGAAGACGGGATCTTTGTCATAATCGCGGTCGTTGATTCAGAGACGGGAAAGGTCAAAGGTTCGCCTGATATAATCTCCCGAGGGTTTGTTTATCTCCGCGAGTCGAGAGAGCTTCTCGCGCAAGCGCGCCATCTCATCAAAAAAGTAATCGAAGAATCTTCCGCCCAAATGCATCCAATCAACTGGACATTCTTGAGAGATGAATTACGAGAAAGTTTGGGCAAATTCTTATTCCGCAAAACCGAACGACGCCCGATGGTTTTGCCGGTTATAATTGAGGTATAACCTAAAAGCTACAATTATACATTATCTCTATTTACGCGATAGCGTGAAATAAGAAAATATAGTTAATTTAATTTAAAACTTTTGCGTAGAAAATCATCCGGGCTTATAGGAGTTTCTATATAATAAACGAGGTCGGAAATGTCGAAAAAGTTAATGATAAAATTTATTTCATCCCTACAAGCATAAGGGTAAACAAAAACGCTTTTCTGGAATTCAAGAAAGCCAATTTCTTTAAGCTTCCTGCGTAACGCGTCTCTGATTTTTTTCTTGGCTTCGGGTATATCAAACAAAACCATGCGCCATTTCCCATCCCACTTCTTCGATTGTTTGAGCTTAAGGTTTTTTAATTTATATGATAGCCACCGAGCCTTCCCCTTACTAGTAAGCAAGACTCTATTATTATCTACTTGCACGTACTTATAAATTTTGAACCTTCGAAGTAAGCTCTGTAGCTCTTTTTGATCGATCGTATGCCAGATATAATCAGCTTCTTTAAGAAGTTCCAGACGCTGCTGTTTACCCCTTGTGAAGCCGAGCAACGCCCCTGTTGCCAGAAACTCAAGAACTTTTCCGGCAAGGTTGCTATATTTAGGCATGTCCTTATTATAAGCGATAGCGTGAAATAAGAACAGGGATACATAAAACTATAAGACTACTAACATATGCATAAGACCACCAACATATTGTTAAAAAATTATATTGTGCTATAAAGTCCGAGGAAGCTGCCAATTAAGATCTCGTATAAATATGAGATGCCTCCGTATGGAAAGAAACCTCTTTTTTCGTTACAATATAAAAATGGCAAAAGAAACCCTGCCTGTCGGCAGGCAGGTCGCAGTTTCGGGGGTTCAGCCGTCCGGAGACATACACATTGGAAACTATTTGGGGGCGATAAAGCAATTCGTCGAACTCCAGAATAAGTATAAAACCTTTTTCTTTATCGTTGATCTTCACGCGCTGACGGAAAACCCTGACCCAAAGAAATTACGGGAACAAACCATAAATTTGGCTGCTTTGTATATTGCTTGCGGGCTTAATCCGAAAAAGACAACCTTGTTCATACAATCGCACGTGCCAGCGCACGCGGAATTGGGATGGATTTTAAACACCATTACCCCACTCGGAGAACTCCAGAGAATGACGCAGTTCAAAGATAAATCAGAAAAACATGGAGTACTTGCCGGGCTTTTGAATTATCCAACACTGATGGCCGCAGATATTTTGCTATACCAACCTGATATTGTTCCTGTTGGAGAAGATCAGGTTCAGCATGTGGAATTGACAAGAACTCTCGCCAGAAAATTTAATTCTAAATACGGCGAAACATTCAAAGAGCCAAAAGTCCTTCTTCAAAAGGAAGTGGCGCGGGTTATGGGTCTCGATGACCCAACCAAAAAAATGTCCAAATCGGCGGGGCTGAATAATTATATCGCGCTGACCGACGCGCCGGATGTAATCCGCAAAAAAATTAAAACCGCCGTAACCGATTCCGGATCAGAAATTATTTATAACACCGAGGCGAAGCCCGGCATCTCGAACCTGCTCTCGATTTATAGCGCTTTTTCCGGAGAAACCATTTCAAAACTTGAATCAAAATATAAAGACAAAAAATACGGCGAGTTCAAATCCGACCTAGCGGAGCTTTTAGTACAGAAACTCTCCCCCATCCAGGAAAAATATAAGTCTCTTCTTAAAAACAAAAAATCTCTGATGAAAATTCTCGACGCCGGCGCTAAAGCGGCCAATAAAGTCGCAGAAAAAACAATGAAAGAAGTCAGAGAAAAGATAGGGTTGATATAAAACACTATTCTCACGATCGCAGAAATAGTGTCGCGATCGATTCACCCGCTTAAACGGGCTCCTTTAGAGAAAAGAAAGCTAATTACCTCCTCTTTTTTTGTATCGAAAACAGCTTTGGATTTTGCTTCAAGAACAAGGCGCAAGAGATCTTCCGTGCCGGAGGGGCGGATATTAAACCACCAATCAGGATAGCGGAAAGTGACGCCGTCGAAATAATCCCGTTCCCCATCTTTAAATCTTTCCTCGAACAAAGACTTCATCTCATCCTTATTTTTAACTTCAAAGTTGATTTCCCCAGAATGAAAATAGCGGAAATACGGACGCATCATCTCGGATAAAGGTTCCTTTGAGGATGCCTTCAATTGAAGAAGTTTTATCGTCGCGAAAAGAGCAGAATCAGAGTAATAGAAATCCTTGAAATAATAATGCCCCGATATTTCGCCGCCTAAAACCGCGTCCTCTATCCGCATTTCTTCTTTAATGAACGAGTGTCCAACGCGAGATTTGAAACAGCGAATGCTGTCTGCTTCCAAATCCTCAACTAGCGCGCGGGACGAACGGCAATAATCGTATACAATCGCCTCGCCGGGGCGCGCGAGCTTTTCAGCGAGGAGCCAAAGAATTCCATCTCCGCGGATAGGCTCCCCTTTTTCGTCAAGAACGATAACCCGGTCGCCATCAGGATCAAAAAGAAACCCGATGTCGGCTCTCTTTCTCAATATTGTTTCCCTAATTTTGCGCTCTGCTTTCGGCAAAAGCGGATTAGGCTCGCGCGCCATAAGCGATGGATCTGGATCCATGTAGAGAGTCGCGGCGTCAACATTCTTCAATAAAGGCAGTATCTTCGAAAGCACCAATCCGACTGCCCCACCGCCGGCATCAAAAACCGCACTAATTCTTTCCCCAGGCAAGACATCTTTCGCCAAAAAATCAACATAATCTTTTAACAAATTAACTTTGGACAAACCCCCGCGCGGCTCCTTATACTCCGGAAACCCATTTTTTATAATTTCTTTAATTTTATTGAGCCCCGTTCTTTCGCTCTC
>Ga0155458_107_pt1 | contig 28214 bp, 27 predicted proteins | sample RifCSPhighO2_12_FD_107116 | JGI IMG/M metagenome (GOLD analysis project Ga0155458, IMG submission 107116) | Candidatus Giovannonibacteria bacterium RIFCSPHIGHO2_12_44_12 | reverse complement strand
TTCCGGAATTTTCATATATTTATTTTTTCTATATTTCCATTAAGAAAAGTGGGCTGCATGGCAAAGATTTCTTCTTTAAAGCCTAGCTTGTTTATGCAATTTGGCTGTTTGTTTTAAAGTAAGCTCAGACTTATTTTGCGAGCGCCTTATTCGAATAATAATATTTCCTTCCTTGGGATTTGCCCACTCATCGCCGTTTCCTCCTTTCGAATAGATAATATCATGTTGGCTAATTGGCGCGGAGAGAATACAGCCCCTTGCTTTGAGTTGCTTCGCCAATCCTTCTAAATCCTCAACTCTTAATTTTATTTCGATCTCAAGCATTATTTTATCGGTACTTACAATATGTTCGACTATGTTCGACACCGAGTGTCGAACAGTTTACGCCAAGCTTTTCTTAATAAGTTCGGCGACTTCCTGAAGCTCCTGCTTTGGCGATTCATTCCTCGATCCTGGCCTATAAAGAAATTTTCTAGGCTCATATTCATAAATCCCCGCATCGCCAGTTTTTCTTGGTACTACATGAATATGCAGATGATCTATCGCTTGTCCAGCCATTTTACCTTCATTCCAAGCGATATTGAATCCCTCGGCTTGAAAGGTCTTTCGAAGACCATTTTTCAGTCGGATAACAAAGTCACTAAGCGCTTTCAATTCACCGTCAGACAATTGGTCAATTTTTGAAACATGCCTCGCGGAGCAAACCAACGTGTGACCTGGAACAATGGGGATATTAGTAGGAAATGCCATAACCAAATCGTCTTTATAGATTTTTATGGGTTGTATATTATTGTCATCACAGAATGGGCAGGTCATATTATTTTTTCGCTAAATTCTTCTGATGTTCCTCCGTATTCAGCATCCCGCATTTTTTATATTTCTTCCCGCTCCCGCACGGGCAGGGATCGTTGCGTCCGACTTCGTTTTTGTTGGACGGTGGCGCGATTATTTGGACTTCGTGTTTTTTCTCGCCCGGATGCGTATGTTCTCCCAAATGTAAAATCGAATTTGAAAAATTGGCGCTCATCGATCCTTCGAGCTCTCTGAAAAGCCGAATCGCTTCGTTTTTATATTCAACCAAGGGATCGCGCTGGCCGTAGGCGCGCAGGCGCACCGATGAGCGGGTATACTCCATAAGTTCCAAATGCTCCATCCATAAAAGATCGATTGTGCGCAAGAGATAAGTCCGCAAGGTTGGCAGAAAAGAATCCTTGAGCTCCTCCTCTTTTTTAGCGAGAATTTCATCCGTAACTTCTTCGCCCAAATATGTCTTATAAATTTCTTTAAATTCTTCATCCGAGCTATATAAAACTTTCTTGCGCCTTTCATAAACCGATTTTCTCTGCTTATTCATAACGTCGTCATATTCGAGAAGGTGCTTCCTCGCGTCGAAGTTGAGGCCTTCTATCTTTCCCTGCGCGGACTCAATCGCGTTCGAAACTAATTTATGCTCCAAGGGCTCATCCTCCGGAATCCCGAACGAGCCCATCATGTTTTTAATTTTCTCCGAGCCGAAAATCCTCATTAAATCGTCTTCAAGCGAGACAAAAAATTGGCTCTCGCCCGGGTCTCCCTGCCTGCCTGATCGACCGCGAAGCTGGTTATCAATCCTTCGCGCCTCGTGCCGCTCTGTTCCTAAAACGTAGAGCCCGCCGGCTTCTTTTACTTTCTCGGATTCCACTGTTGAAAACGGATTTCCTCCCAATATAATATCGACTCCTCTTCCGGCAATATTGGTCGCTAGAGTCACCCTTCCCTTTTTTCCGGCCTGCGCGATAATCTCGGCTTCCTGCTCGTGATTTTTCGCGTTTAGGAGTTCATGCGGGACGCCTTCTCGCTTTAATATAGCGGATAGGCGTTCGTTTTTTTCGATCGAAACAGTCCCTATCAAAACCGGCTGTCCTTTTTCGTGCCTCTCTTTGACCTCGCGCGCGACCGCCTTGAATTTCCCGGCTTCCGTTTGGAAAACTTTGTCCTCTTTATCCATCCGCACCATGGGCCGGTTCGTCGGGATTTCAGCCGCTTCCAAATTATATACTTTATGAAATTCTTCCGCGGAGGTCGAAGCTGTCCCAGTCATTCCGGACAATTTTTTATATAACCTGAAATAATTCTGGAAGGTAATCGTCGCGAGAGTGCGGGATTCCTGCTGAACCCTAACTCCTTCTTTAGCCTCGATCGCCTGATGAAGCCCGTCCGACCACCTTCGCCCCGGCATTAATCGCCCCGTAAATTCATCCACGATTATTACCTCCCCTCCTTTGACGACATAATTTATATCGCGCTCAAAAAGCGCTTGCGCGCGGAGCGCCTGTTCCAAATGGTGAACGTAGCGCATGCCGCGCTCCGTATAAAGATCTTTAATTCCTAAAATACTTTCAATTTTTTCGATACCTGCTTCCGTCAAAGTCGCGGCTTTTTGTTTTTCGTCAACTTTATAATCTTCTTCTTTTTTCAGGCGCGGGACGATCTTGGAGAAAATTTTATAGAGCTCTCCGGATTCCGCGTCAGGCATTGAGATGATGAGCGGGGTTCTCGCTTCGTCGATTAAAATCGAATCAACCTCGTCGACAATCGCAAAGTTATGACCGCGCTGGGAGACTTGGCTTTCCGTGTACGCCATATTATCTCGGAGATAATCAAATCCAAATTCATTGTTAGTCCCATACGTTATATCCGCGGCGTACGCTTCGCGCCTCGTTACTGGCCGCAAAAACTCGTGCACGACCTTAAAAGAACCGAGCTGGTCGCGTTCCTTATCTTCTTCTTTATTCGCTTCGTGAGCGGGGTCATATAGAAAACTCGCGTCATGATTAAGGACGCCGGTTTTGAGCCCCAGCGCGTTATAAATCTCCCCCATCCATACGGCGTCGCGCCGCGATAGATAATCGTTCACGGTCACAATATGCACTCCTTCGCCGGAAATCGCGTTCAGATACGCGGACAGAGTCGCAACAAGGGTTTTTCCTTCCCCGGTCTTCATTTCCGCGATTTTCCCCTGATGCAAAACGATGCCGCCCATAAGCTGGACGTCGTAATGGCGCTGGCCGAGGGTCCTTTTTGATGCTTCGCGAACAGCCGCGAATGCTTCCGGAAGCAAATCGTTCAAACTCGCGCCATCCGCGATGCGCTTTCTAAATTCTCCAGTTTTATTTTTTAATTCTTCAGTTGAAAGTTTCTCAAACTCTGGCTCAAGCGAGTTTATCTGTTCAACGATCGGCTGTAATTTCTTGATATCTGCCTCCCCGGAAATCCCAAAAAATTTTGTTAAAATGCCCATAATTTGCTAATGATAATACAAAAAGCCGCCGCAGTAAATGACCTGCGACGGACTCTTCGTGCGAAACGAGATTGCATTGTTACCGCTTCTTGCGGGATTTCACAGACTTAAGTCCACGATAATTTGCGGCCATCTGCACCTCATACGACAATCGCTTGTAAAACTCCTGAAGCGCTCTCCCTTCTAAGCTTCCGCGCGGTTTTGACGCTACTCGTTTTACCTTTTGTTTCAATTTTAGTTCCTCCTTTCGAACTCTCACTTTAAAAATAACATCTTAAGAAAATATTTTCAAGGCCTGCCTGCCGGCAGGCAGGTGTGGATAAATTATTTTCTTCTTATCCAGCGGTATAAATTTCCGGCGCCGCGCGCAAGGCGAGTAATGTGCGCATAATCTTTTAATTTGCGAGCGACACGCAAAAATTGCGAAGCGCGCTTGTTTTTATAATCGCTGATTTCGCGGAGAATCTCATCCTTCGCTTCGTCAATTGCCGTTTCTAAACTCTCCGCTATTGCTTTGGCGTAAAGCGTCCTCTTTACGCGCGGAAGCACTAAATTCACTTCGCATTTCCAAATTCTCCCTTCTTCGTGATGCTCCGTGATTTTCGCAAGTTCTATTTCAAGAAAGTGATCGGCGGGCAATTCGGATCCAACCCTTTTTTCCACTGGCGAGAGCAGTTTCCCCTCAGCCATTAATCTTAAACCCTCGGTTAATTTGAAGCCTGTAGTTTTAATTTTTATTTGCATAAGATTTTAATGGCCTGGAATAGGCTAACTCCGTGACTACGTCATTTAGTGAGTGCCAGTATTCCAGGCCATGTATATTATAACGTATAAAAGGTAATCTTGTTACAAAAACACAAAACCCCCGATCGAAATCGGAGGCGTTGTGAGACGTAGTTTGAATCCGCCTGAGGCGGACACTCACTGCCAGCAGTATAGCAAACCCATATAAAAAGTCAATGGCTTATTGATCTAAAATAACTATTCCTTATTTTCGCGATAGCGTAAATACAGAATAGTTTGATCTATCTCCCCGTTCTTTTGGACAACATCGCGAGAGTTTTTAAGATAATCTTCAGTTCCATCAGAAGCGTCCGGTGCTTTATATAGTATAGGTCGTAGCGAAGTTTTTCCTTGGCCTCATGGGCAAATGCCCGATTTTCCATATTGATTTGCGCCCATCCAGTAAGACCGGGGCGAACAAGCAGGCGCAATTCGTAAAACGGGACTTCTTTCTTCAATATTTCCACGAACTCCGGCCGCTCTGGGCGCGGACCTATAAGACTCATCTCTCCCTTCAAAACGTTTTTAATTTGGGGCAATTCGTCGAGATAGCTCTTGCGCAAAAACCTTCCAACTTTTGTATAGATGTGGTCTCCTTCCTCCCCCCATCCAACTGTTTCGTCAACAGAAATGCGATGCGTAGAGCGGAACTTCCATAACATAAAGTGCTTCCCGTCTTTGCCGACTCGCTTTTGTTTGAAAAAAATAGGCCCTGGAGACTCAATTTTGACGGCAAGGGCGATAAATGGCAGCAATATGAGCGTGAGCGCGGCAAGGACAACGGATAATACGATGTCGATAATCCTTTTGATCGCAACGAAAAGAATTTTATTGGAATTAGCAGTTTTTTCTCTTAAAATCCTCGCCTCCTCCACAGAACTTAGGACTATGCTTGTCATATATATGCGTTTATATACTACTTAAAACTATGCCGAGCCTGGCATAGTTTCGCCTTACTTGGGTTTTTTACCGGCCATTATCTCCTTTATAAAAGCTTCCCCTTGGTCCTTGAATTTAGGCTCGAGCGCAATCGCCTTTCTGATCTCGGCTATGGCTAAATCCGGCCTGCCCGCATCATAATAAGTAGCGGCCAGATTTATTAAAAGCTGGATGTCGTTCGGGGCAAGTTTTATCGCCTCCATATACAATTCTCCAGCCAGGGTGAAATTTTTCCTGCTGACGGCAATACTACCCCAATTCTTTAGATCTTCGGCGGACGCCATACCGGAATCCAAAGCGCGGCTGATCTCGTCTCGCGCCAGATCATTTTTGCCGGCGTAAACCTCAAACGAAATCAAATTTTTAACGGCGTCCGCGTAAGTCCGGTCCAGATCCGCAGCCGTTTTCGCAAGTTCAATTGCCTTATCAAAATTTTGCTGTTGGATATAGTGCTGTGCCACAAGAAAAATAATCTGCTGTTTTTTTGGAGAAAGCTCTTGAGCTTTCTTGAACGCTTCGAAAGCCTCCGCGCTCCTGCCGGCCGCGTCGTAAACGGAGCCCAGGAAAAGCGCGGACCTCGCGTCAAGCGGCGAATCTTCCGTTTGCAGTTTTGCCTCTCTGATTGCTTCATCCAAGCTGGATTTTCTAATCGCTTCTGGAATTTCCTGACGAGAGGCGATAAGAGTCGCGAAATAGGAATATTGTTCCCTTGCTTCTCTCCTTCCGAGAGGCGACAAATCTATCGCGCGCTTGAATTCGTTTTGGGCTTCCTCGAAATTCCCGCTATTAGCGCTACTCAAGGCCGATAAAAGGGATGCATTCGCGAGAATCGGCTTTATATTAAACACGTAGATCGAGGAGAGAAGCGCTATAAAAATCGCCGCCGACCATACGTATTGGGCACCTTGAGAAAATTTCAGCGTCAGCGCCTGAGTCGCGTTGTCTTTGGCAACGAGAAAATTTAGGTAAGCTAGGATGGCAAAAATCAGGATATACGAGGTTAATTGGTCGAATACGAAAAGATTTTGGAAAAAATATCCGGCAAGAAATCCGCCGAAAACCGAGAGTTCGATATTTGATGTTTTACCCGCCGAAAATTTTTTAAAAAGAAGCCAGATTGAACTCGCGAAAATTCCCAAATACGAGATGAGCCCAAGAATGCCTCCCTGAATAAGCCAGTCGAAAACGGCATTATGAGCGCGGTCGAACCAAGGTTCGCGGGACCAAAGGCGCGGGTCATAATGTTTAGAAAATACTACCGCGAAATTTTCCGGGCCCCACCCTAAGATTGGGCGCTCTTTGAAAGCCTTAAAAGACATGCTCCATATATGGAATCGCGCCTGGGCATCGTCGCTTGCTATCGATATATTTCGGACCCTGGCGAGAGTAGTGCTCTCGGTTATAAATTTAGAGTCTTTGGCAAAATAAAAAATAAAAGCCAGCGCGACCATAAGAGTTATCGCCCCGTATGAAAAATTGCGCCACCTTTTGTCTCCGGCGGAAAAACTGAAAACAATAGCTGACAGAAATAGCCCGCCGAATAAACCCAAAACGGCACCGCGGGTCGCGGTTTGATATACGAAGAAGATATCAAATAAAAATAAAGCGGCGTATAAAATCCGCCACGCATTTTTCTGCGATTTGAGAAAATAATAAAGAGCCAAAAAAACATGGAAGAGCATGTATACGGCGAGATACGTGGCATTTCCCAAAGTCGCGTCGATGCGCGTGCCGCCTTGGTGTATTTCGTTAACTCCTGCGAGCTGAAAAATCGCGTATCCGCCCACAAACAAACTCGCGATGAATGAAACATGAAAAAATCTCCACCAATCTTTTTCAGTTCGGTTAATACCAACTAAAACTAAGAAATACATCAAAAGATGGAGATGTCCAAGAAGGCCCTCCATCCGTTCAAAATTGGACCAAAATGATCTTGAAACGTCCGCGCCAAAAATTGTCGCGAGCGTTAAAACCGCAACCGATGCCAAGACGAAATAAAAAATCAATGACCGCTTCGGCAAATAGCTTTTATCCCGCAAAAACAAAACAACCCAAGACGCAAAAATTATTTCGATTATTATCCGGAATATAAAATTCTTGCCGGTTATAAACGGAAAAAACATCCCCTGGAACACAACGAGGGGCAAAAACAAGATGACATATGTTCCAATCTTGATTGCAACAGCCAAAAACCGGTTTAACTGCATCATTTAAAGATACTTTGAGGGCGAGAGAAAATCAATTTATTGAGCCATCAATTCCTGCAGTTTTGCGAGTGTCAGAGGTCCGACACGGCCAACTTGCGCAATGCCATATTTTGCCTGGAAGCGGCGTACCGCGGCCCTTGTCAGAGAGCCATAGTAGCCAGAAACTATTCCCTCCGGATAGATCGCGCTGTCTTTCGCAAGAAATTCCTGCAAGGCGCGCACATCATCCCCAGTAGAACCAAGGGCCAAATCGCGTGTAAAAGATATGGGCGCGGGAGAGGGGGGAGGCGCTGGAGCAGGCGCAGGGGTTGTAGAAGGAGCCGATGTCGGCGCTGGCGCAGAAGAACCTCCGCCACCGCCGCCTCCTCCGCCTCCTCCACCACCACCTCCTCCGCCGCTACTACCGGAGCTCCCGCCACCCGTAATGCCGCCTCCGCCACCGGAACTGCACGTTCCCGACGGAGTAACGGTAAGTGTAACCGAACTACCTCCCGCCGGCGCTTGATAGACAAGGCGGGATTGCGAGGACGTGCACTCCACCTGCACGCTCTGATCATTCGCTAAATTCCTACGGTCCGAAGAACGCAATTTAACTCCTTGATTGGAGTCCAGCAGAAAGACAAAATTGTTGCTATTGATTGTAAGCGTGTTGAAACTCGAATCAGTTTCAAGCGTATACGAATCTGAACCTAGCGATAATGTAATGTTATCAGACACTGTCACCGCTAACGCGGCGAACGGCACAGAAAAACTCAATAATGAGAGAAAAAATATTTTTTTCATAGGAAGTTATGAGCAGGTAATCCCGCCGACTGCTTGCGCTTGTCCCGTAACAAACCATTTGGTGCCGTTGGAGCGGACTTCAACCCAATCGCCAGCGGTATCAGCCGTTTGGACGAACGCGATTGTGGCCTCGTCCGTACACAGCACCAGAGTGCTGTTCACATCAATCGGACCATTAAGGATAGCTGTCGGGGCAATTACAGTCTGATTCGTATCGGCAACTGCGGCACTCACTACAAACCTGTACCAAACGCCGCTGGTACCGGCGATCGCGGGAAGCGTCAAATCCACACCTGCAGTCCCAATAAAGAATGTCGTGCCTGACTGCGCGGCGGTCAGAGTCGTATCCGTGGTTGGCGATGAGGTCGCTATGCGATTAAGAACGGCGGCTCCGCTCATGTCGATTACGCCATTGGTAGCGTTGGAAATAGTCTCGCCGTTCAACAGCCGAATATCGGCAACGCCGAAACTAAGAGGAAGATAGCTATCAATCGTAGTAGTGAGAAGGTCCAAGCCGTAATCAAATCCAGAACCCGAGGTAGAGTTCAAACTCCGAACGGTAAAAGCGGAACCTCCGGAAACCGCTCCGGCGTCGCCTCCGATGTAGGCAATAAACGCGCCGTCCGCGCCAACAGCTTCTTCTCCGATTTCAGCAAGAACAGCGCCGCTTGGGTGGTCAGAAGAATTAGTGGTGATATTGTATTTACCAATAAGACCGCCGTTAATAGTGTTACCCGAGCCAACAGTACCCATAGCATGGCCCATAACCGCAGCGCCATACCCACCCGTAAAGCTTGAGAAGGTGGCGTCTGCCTCCACAGATTGCCGCGAGCTTGCGCCGCTGAAAGTCAGACCGAGAATAATGCGATCGTATGAAGTCAGGCCGCTTGTAAAAAGAGCGGTAGTCGAAGCCTGCAGGGTTCCGGTGAAAAGATTCACGTCCGTCGCGGCATCTCCAAGAGTGCTATTGCCATTAAGTGTGGTCGCGCCGCCCACCGTTAATGCGCTGTCAACGGTGATACTGCCTCCAATCGTCGTCGCCTGCGTCATATAAATAATCGACGAAAATAAAACCAAAACGGACAATAAAAAGAAGCCAAAACTTCGGCTTTTACGTGCGCGTATATTAGTCATTGAGAAATATTTCCCTTATTTTTCTAATAATAATTTCGACAGCAATTCAACGCAAGAATTGCGATACATTAAGTATAGCAGAGTCAAAATTTATTAGTGTGTATAACTAAAAGGCGATGCTACAGCAAGTGCAATAATGTTACGCGAGGAGGATCAAGAGAATGCCTAAAATCGCGATGATGGCGCCAAGGAATTTTTTTGAGATATTTTTTTCGCGGAAGAAAAGCCAGCCCCAGAGGACCCCGAAGAGAACGCCTATCCTTTTAATCGCGATTGTGTACGAAACAAATCCCATCATTAAAGCAGAGTTATAGAAATACGCGTTCAGCGCATGAACGATGCCGATCAGGAATAAGAGCATAACGCCGTGCAGAAGAAAAATGCTCCAAGACGGAGAAGCGGTGGATGATAAAGTTTCGCTCCTGACGATCAATGTCCTGTGCCGAATCAGCAAATACGCGGCGTATCCGACAGTCATAAACCCCGCTATAATTCCGAAAGAGAAAAATCTGTCCGAGTTGAGCACTGCGAGCTTATCAAAATTAGTCGAGACGGAAGCCATGAGGGCGACAGATAAGCCAAGCAGATTGCCTTTTTTATAATCCTTTGCCTCCGTATTTTTGGAAGAAACTCGAGCAATGCTCCAAAGTCCGACAACGCTTAAAATAACCCCGGATATCCCAAAAATTGGCGGCGACTCGCCTAAGAATATCCAAGCCGTGAAAAGTATGAAAATCGGCGCCGTAAGCGACATGGAATACACCGAAGAAAACTCGCCGACCTCATATGCCTTGAATCCAACGGGGATCATTATCGTGTTGAACGCTCCCGTGATTAATACCGCTCGCCAAAAATCCGGCCCCAACTCCGGAAAGCCGACCAAAAAATAAGAAATGCCGAGCAATATCAAAGACGCGACGCCAGTCGCGACGAAACTTATAGTGATCTTCGAAAACTGGGCCAGTTTGACGGCACGATTGGACAGGGCGTTCATGCATGACTGCGCTATCGCCGCCCCAAGAGCAAAGAGAAACCAGGTGATCATAATTTTTCGCCTAGGAGTTTTTTAATATACTCCGCCGTGCGTAAACCTGATTTCCCATCCGTAAATTCAATTTGTTCCCGAATCATCCTTTCTCTCCCTTTTTGATCATGCTCGGAATGCAGGAGATAATCTTTGATGCTTGAAATAAGCTCGTTCATATCCCAAACCATTTTTACTCCGCCTGAATCTTCGATCGATTTATAGTGCGCGAATTTCGCGAATAAATCTATGTGCTCCTCTGGGGCAGTTGTTTTGTCCGCTTCAAAGCGAATGTTGATTACAGGCTTGTCAAAGACAGCCGCGTCAATCGAAAGAGTAGATATATAATTAACAACGACGTCGGAATAAGCGAGAGAATTCAATAAGAGTTCGATATCTTTTGATGAAAATTCCCAATCTTCTGTGGGAGATTGTAAATTATTGACTTTGAAAAATTGTTCGCAGGGAGAAGTTACTGTGATATGGCTCGATTTTGGAAGCTGGTCTTGGGCAATCTCCGGAGTCGCCGGGCGATAGCGGATTAAAAGATGGGAATTGGGCGGCAATCTTCCGTCATCTATTGCTCGAACAAGCTCTTTGATAATAATTTCAGCGCTGCCGGTATGCGCGTAAATAAAAGGCGCCGTTAATATTATTTTTCGGTCTGAAGGTATTCCAAGAGACTTCAAAAATTCTTCTCTCGTTACAGGGCGTTTTTCGAAAAAAATGTCGTAGGGAGGTACCCCCGTTATAATCATATCTTTCTCAGGCATCCCCGCGTATTTTATCGCTTCGTTTTTCATTATAGTCGTCAAAACAATTAATTTATCTGGGAGAATTTGTATTACTCCTTTCGAAGTAAGGTTATCCCAAGAACGAATCATGCCGACCGTATAAAATCCAAGCCGCTTGGCCGCTCTTAGAACTTCTCTATCTGGCGGAAAAACAATATCGGGAACTAAAACCAAGTCGGGATTATATTTTTTAAGCAAATTTACGATATTATTATCAAGCGCGACGAATTTATCGTCCAAAAAGTGTATTATCGGCCTCGTTATCACGCCCAAGCGCCCAATGGTGATGTTTAAGAGATATTTAATCAAAAATTTTATAAAACTTTTCAAGCTTTTATACCTTAGATATTCGCGGTATTGTTTTGAGCGGATAGTCGCCGTCGGAAGGAGGTTAAATACAAAAGCGGATAATTTCACGCCGAATGGAGATTCAGAGACAATATCAAGCGGTTCAAATATTACGTTTTTTTCAGGATATTCGCGCCGATAGAATTCAAGTTTAGACGGCGGAATTATTATAATAAGCCGAATATTGGGATCACTGACTAATTTTAAATAAGAATCGTTTCTGAAAAAATTCTTGGCCCTGATGCCGTTGTATATTGGAAGTAAAATAGTTTTCATTTCCTGAAATGATATAGTCCCACCGCGCCGGATGATTTAGTATTCTTCTCGAGCGGAATGGCGCTTTTCTCCAGCCACACGATAAATTCTTCTATTTTTTTCTTGTTGGATTTAACAACTTTCGGGAGGCGTTTTTTGAAATCCAATATCATCTTGGCGCCGTGCCCCCACTCCTGTTCGGTTGTGCGCCATGACAATTTCATTTTTAATTCCTTCGCCCAACCTTCGAAGTCCGTAGGTGTTAAATAATGAAGGTCAGCTAAAGTAATCTTAGCGCGATACAGATAAAGAAGCGCCATAAGGATATAGCCGCGCGGATTCGTCCAGTTTGGGCACGTAATAATCAAATGCCCTCCTGGATTCAATTTTGCCCTCAAATTTTTCAGGGCAGAAAACGGGTCGTCAAGATGCTCTAATGTCCCCAAGGAAACAATAATATCAAATTTCCCCTTTATTTTTCGCAAATCGGCGCATTCGTATGAGAGATTCGGACGGCTATGCAATTTTTTTGCTTCGAGAATCGCTTCTTTCGAATAATCAATACCCAAGACTTTTTTCGCTCCGTCTTTAGCGATTAAAAATGCAATTTCCCCTGTCCCGCATCCCGCGTCTAAAACATTTTTTCCTCTCCAGTTAATCTCTTTCAAAACTTCCCGCTTCGCCAGTGGCACTCTATCGCCCGAAAATAAAATAGACGAGTAATGTTTCCGCTCGCCTTTTGCATAGATTTTATTATAAATTTTTTTAAGGCTTTTATTTTTCATTTATTTTCGCGGGATCATATTCAATCGAGATTTGCTTCCATTCGGAATAAAAATCTAAGGCTTTGGCGCCTGGTTCCCGCCAGCCGTTTCCGGAAAGGCCGACCCCGCCGAATGGCATATGCGGTTCGGAGCCATGCGTCGGGCCGTTCACGCGCGCGACCCCCGCCTCAAAATTTCTGATGAATTTGTTCGCTCTCGAAAGGCTTGATGTATGTATGGATCCCGCTAATTTATAATCTGAATTGTTCGCAATAGATAGCGCGCTCTTAAAATCGTGCGCCTTATAAAGAAAAGTGACGGGCCCAAAAATTTCTTTTTTAGATAACTCCGAATTTGGACTAATTCTCTCAAATACTGTAGGCGCGATAAAATATCCCGTTTTTCCTATTGCGCCGCCCCCCGAAAGCAATTTTCCAACTTTTTTCGCTGCTGCGATATCCTTCAAGATCTCGTCGAACCTTTTCTTGCTAATTACCGCGCCGCAATCATCGTCATCCCCCTTCCCGACTTTAAGTTTATTTACTTTGCCTAAAAATATTTTTTTAAATTTTTCGTAAACTTTCTCAAAGACGATTATCCGGGAAGCAGCCGCGCACCTCTGCCCAGCGTCTATAAAAGCGGACGCGACGGCGGCGTCAGCCGCTTTTTCTAAATCGGCGTCATCGCATACTATGAGGGGATTTTTCCCTCCGGATTCGATTGAAACTTTAGTAAGGTTCTCGGCCGATGCTTTTATTATTGCTCTTGCCGTGCGAACCGATCCCGTAAGACTTATGAATTTAATTCGCGGATCCGCTGCAAGCGGAAAGACGACTTCCGGACCGAAACCCTGCACCACGGAAAAAAGTCCCGCAGGCAAGTCGGCTTCCTTAAAAATTTTCGCCATAACAATTCCTGTATATGGAGTATATTCATGGGATTTCAAAATCACCGCATTTCCGCAAAGGAGCGCCGGGAAAGCTTTCCAGCAAATACCTGCGGCCGGATTATTGAACGAGGTGATAATCGCCCCGGTTCCAATGGGAACTCGCGCCAATTCGACATGTTTGAATTCGTTTGCGCTCGGCAAAACCTCGCCGTAAAATCTCCTTCCTTCTCCCGCGAAGAAAAATCCGCATTCTAGAGCCGCGTCAATTTCAGCCAGCGCATTTTTTAAAGACTTGCCAAGTTCCAAAAAAATGATTTCCGCGAGCTCCTTCTTTTTTTCTTGCAATTTAAAGACGATTTCGCGGATTTTATCGGCGCGTTTAATAACAGGGGTCTGCGCCCAAGATTTTTGCGCCGCCTCCGCCCTGCGAATAGCTTTTTGGACATCTCTTTCGCTTCCGCGCGCAACTCTGGCGATTATCTCTCCATTTGCCGGATTATCTTTTTCGAAAAATCTGCCGCCGGATGTAACCTCTTTATCATTAATCCAGTGCCCGATTTTCTTTGGATATTTTTCTTTCATTTAATTATTTTTTCTTTTATAGCTTCCTCGGCCTCCTCCCAATCTTCTGGATCATCAATATTAATGCTGGATTTTTCATCCATAACGTATGCGACAACCTTGTTTCCGTAAAAACTCGGCTCAACGGGATCAAAAAGCAAGCCTGTCTTAAAGATATAAATCGCGCTATTTAAAGTAAATAGCTCTGGTAAATCCTGTCTTCTTGAAATTCTTTTCCGGACGGGGTCTCCAGTTACAAATAGCGACAAGAACCCATCGGAATCCGTTTTGAGCGAACGCAGAGGATTATAGTGCGGAGGGATTTTTACCACGCCGATGACAGAATCCGCATTTTTTTCTTTCAGCAATTCAAACGCTTTTATAAAATCCTGCGGCTTTACCATGGGCGACGTCGGTTGAAGAATGGCCGTGTACTCTGGGGTATATTTTTCATTATCGCGCATAAATGCGAGCGCGTGCTCGATTACAGGGAGATGCGGGGTCGCATCTTGGGCGAGCTCCGCGGGCCGCAAAAAAAGCATCTCCACCCCATACTTTTTTGCTACCTCTGCGATTTTTTCATCGTCGGTAGATAAAATCAGCCGGTCAAAAATTCCGGATTTTTTTGCGGATTCGATTATATGCGAAATCAGCGGCTTGCCGCCGAGAAGTTTTATATTCTTCCCTGGAATACTTTTCGACCCCCCCCGCGCGGTTACTACTCCAAGAATCTTAGGCATGGTGGAAGCTTTTTTGAGTATATAGCTCGATATTTGCCAAAGTTGCCGCGATATTTTTAGACGTATCCGGTTTGTAGTAAATATCCGATCGCGGGTAGGGGCCGTGCGATAATTGAGCAGTTATCGCTTTTTTAATTTCTTCTTTGTCTGTACTTACATCAATAACATTCGGTCCGCGTGTGCGCCCATTTTGCCTGGAGCCTATATTTACGACGGGTGTGCCAAAATACGAACACTCTTTGATTCCTGAAGAAGAATTTCCTACGAGGCAAGAGGTTGTCTTCAGAAGCGAAGTAAAATCATCCGGCTTTAAATCCAAAATAAAACGGATCCCATGATTGGTAAGATTTTTTTCATGAAATTCCCGCAGTTTGCGGCTCATCTCGTTGGTTCCGGCATCGTTATTCGGCCAAAACCAGATGGCAGGAATGCCTGCTTCCAGAACCGCATCAAGCGTAGTTTCGATATGTGCGAAATTATCCCTTTCTGTCGTCACGGGATGCTGGATGACCGTTAAAAATGGTTTTGTGATATCAATATGATCCCCGACTCCCCTATTATTCACGATCTCGTTCGTAATTTTCATATCCGAAAGCGAAGCAAATTCAACGTCCGGAGAGCCGAAATTGAAAACATACTTAGGATTTTCTCCCATCTGGACTACTCTTTTACGCGAATCTTCATTTGTGACGAAATGGACATGGGCAAGCTTGGTTATGGCGTGGCGCACGGATTCGTCTATGCTGCCGCTTAAATCTCCTCCCTCAATATGAGCGACTGGCTTATTCATATAGGTCGCGGCTATCGTCATCGCCAATACTTCCGACCGATCCCCACAAACTACGGCTATATCTGGGTCGAGCTTCTGCAAAATATTCGTTGCCTCCAGAGCGACAAGTCCGGCCGTCTTTGCCATGGCAACATGGTTGCCGCCCTCAATATGGCTTAATATTTTTTCCTGAATTTTAAATCCGCTCGCTTCGAGATCTTCCAAAACTTTTTCCCCGTAGCGATCCACTAGCAAGGCTCCAGTACAGATTATCTGCAAATCGATGTCCGGATGCTCCTGTAATTCCTTAAGCAAAACTTTCATCCTCCCATAATACGCTCGGGATGTTAGCGGAAAGAATATTTTTCTCTTGGGCTTCATTTTATATTTAATAAGTTATTTTTTTCTGTATATTCGGTAATTTAATTGTGGCGAGGATTTCCGCGGTTTTCTCGCCGGCCGTGCCATCGCCGTAGATATGCTCGACCGGATATGCGCCGTGGCCCAGCTGGAATCTAATCGCATCCTCAATTTGTTTTCTGTCGTTTGGAGCATCTACCACATTGCGCCCTCTTTCCCGCCCGCTTTGCCGTGTCCCAATGTTAACGACAGGCGTCCCAAAATAGCACGCCTCCCTCATTCCCGTTGAAGAATTTCCGACCAGACATGACGCATTCCGAAGCGTGTTCGTAAACAAATCATGGGGAATATGTTTTAACGCCAGAGCCGTAAAATGATCAATTTCTTTGTCGGTATATCTTCGGAGGATTTTTGAAATATCGTCCGAGCCCGCGTCAATATTCGGCCAAAGCACGATTGCCTGCTGGCCTATATTCTTAAGAGCTTCCATCGTTTCCTTAATTTGATCTCCGGAACTGCCGAATTCAGTTGTAACGGGGTGTTGAATCAGAAGAAAATAAGGCTTGGAAGGATCAAATTTTTTATCTCCCCTTACGATTTCGTCATTCAAGCGCCAGATTGTTTTTTCCCGCGAAAGCGGTGGAATTTTAAGCAATAAATCTGTTCCCGGACATCCGACGTTAAAAACAGTTTCTTCCAGCTCGCCCATCTTGATCACGCGCTCTCGGCTTTTCTCCGTCGCGACAAAATGAAGATGCGACATTTTTGTAAGCGCGTGGCGGATGCTTTCGTCAATTGTGCCGGTTACTTCTCCTCCCTGAACGTGCGCGACATGTATATTCATTAAAGCCGGGGCAATACCCATAGCGAGAGATTCGAATCTATCGACTGGAGCGACCACGACATCCGGCTTAAGTCGATCGAGCGCAGTCGCCAATTCAATCATCGCGAGACCTACAGATTTCGTCATAGAAACAGGATTGCTTCCTTCAAGTTCCATTTGAATCGTCTGATCGGGAATGAAACCTCGTTTTATTATTTCCTGAACGGTATGTCCGGTTTTTTCAAGAAGGTGCGAACCCAAAACAACCAACTGCAGATCCAGATCCGGATGTTTTTTTACTGCTTCCAAAATCGTCTCGATTCTGCTGAAGTCAGCTCGATTGGCCGTTATTGCGCAAATTTTTCTAACCATAAGTTGATATAAAAATATAACCTCTTAAAAAGCGCAAGGGTTTCAATCCAAATTTATTCAAGAGTTATTTTTCAAAATCTTCTATGCGAAGCATTTCGCCCTTCTGAATAGCGCGCGCTGTTTTACGCCCCAAAAAGGATTTATAATCTTTTGACCTAATCCCTGTCCCTGGCCTTTTTGATGTGAACATTGCCCGAGACAGCGCCGCTCCAACAGGAATATCAGCCGCGGCAACCAAGCTCCGCTTAGCCCACAATCTAACCCATTCTTCAGCTTTCAGAATTTCGTTGCGGGATGCGAGCGCCTCTTCCCAGTGACGCACATTTTTTACGAGATTTTTCAGGGTGGACGGATCATGCGAGAAAAAACTATCCCCGTCATCGGCATTTCGATCCAGTGTGAAATGCTTTTCAATGAAAGTAGCGCCGCTTCCAAGCGCAACCGCAAGTATTTCCGCTTCCGGAATTTGCCTTCTCAATTCTTCATCGTAAATTCCTTCGGGCGCGCTATGATCCGACCATCCAATTGGAACTCCGTACCTTTTTTGATAATAAGGTATGGTGCCGAATTTCAGAGTCGAGAGCGCTTTAATGGGATAGGTTGAGATGCAATGCGCCAAGCAAAGTTGGGGATTAATTGCCTTAACCGCATTAACTGCCGCATCCAGTTCTTCGAGCGTGGTCATTCCGGTCGAGATCATCATAGGTTTCCCAAATTTGGCGACTTCTTCAATCATCGGCAAATCTTCCGTTTCTCCCGAACCGATTTTAAATCCTTCCGCACCCATTTCATTCAGCAGCTGCGCCGCTTTCAGCGAAAAAGGCGTGCATAAATATTGAATGCCAATTTTTTCGCAATAATCCTTTAGCTCCGCATGCTCTTCCGGCTTCAGTAAAAATTTCTCAACAAAGCCGTAAAGCGAACCCCACTTTTTAAAAATTCCGTCATCCGCCACTTTCTCAATCTCGCTTTTTACCATTTCTTCGTCGGGCAAATGCAGCTGGAATTTAATTATATCCGCGCCAGCTTCTTTTGCGGCATGAGCCATTTCTTTGGCTTTTGCTAAACTTCCGCCATGATTGTCGCATCCTTCTGCTATAATCGCGGCTGGGTAGCCCTCGCCAATCTCGATTTTTCCAATTTTAATAGTTTTCATAATTTCAAGACTTGCTATATTATATTATAAAACTCGCTCAACCTTCACAAGGTCTTTTGAGAGATTCTATATATTCTCGCACGGTATGTTGCGGCTTCCATCCGAATTCCTTCTCCGCGCGCGATGTGTCCATGACTGACTCCATGCGATTGCCTTTCCTCTCCGGAAGCATCTTTATTTCACCGCCGAACATCTGGGCAATCTCAAGGACAGAATACGATTCTGGGCTTCCAAGTCCGTATTCGTCTCCATGTCCGCTTTCTCCGACCATAAAGAGCCCGCGTGCCAGATCTTCCGCGTGAGTAAAATTCCTGCGCTGATTCCCCGGGGCCACAACCGTAATCGGCTGACCCGCATAATATTGCTTTTTGAACCTCCCCATCACGCTCGCATACGGACCCTCTGAAAGTTCGCGCGGCCCATAGCCATTGTAGAAATACGTTACGGCAAACGGGAGGCCGAACCACTCCCCGCAATTATTCACCAGTTCGGTGTTGCTCGCCTTCATCCACGCATAAGGGCTTTGGTTTCGTCCCAATCCTCCATCCGCGAACTTCGTACTTGAGCCAGCATAAACCAATTTGCATTCTTTTCCGGATTGGTTGAGTTTCCTCCAATATTCAAGCACGCGGAACGTGCCAGCCACATTCGATTCCCACACAAATTCGATATCGCCGAAACTTTGTTCGACCCGCGAATATTCTCCCAGATGAAAAATAATGGATGGTTTTTCCGCGGCAAGGAGCGTCGAAATGTCCTTGGTGTGTCCCTTGATGTACCTCGCGCCTTCTATGTGGTTTTTCTCGGAACCGATAAAGTAGTTGTCCAAAGAAACCACGCGATATTTAGGGAGCAGAAACTCGATCAAAGAAGGCCCTATGAGCCCAGCGCCGCCTGTCACAATCACTGTCTTTTTCTCCACATTCATCCAGTTATAAAATTATTTTCTCTATTTTTTCCGCTAATGATTTTGAATCGAGCCCGTGGTATTTCAAGACCTCGTCGTTCCATCCGCAGACGGGGATATCTTCGACCCCGAACGAGAAAATTTTTGGAGGCTTGTCAAATGTCCGTGAAATTTCCGCCGCGAGAAATTCTCCCTGCCCTCCCTTAATATAGTGGTCGTCTAGAGTAAAAATAATCTTAAAATCAGCAAGGTCTTTGAGCCACTCGCGATCTAAGACATTAAGCCATGGCAGATTTACCACCGCAAGCGAAATGCCTTTCGCAGAAAGAATCTCCGCCGCCAATATCGCCTCCTTCAGCATAACCTGCCCGTACGCGACAATGGCCGCGTCCTTCCCTTCCTTTAATAAAACCCCCTGCCCTTTCTTGAAATCGTAATTTTCGGGAAGCGTATACGGCAAGTCGAGCGAAACGCTTGAGAAGCGGATATATGTGCTCGCTACATTTTGTTCAACCGCCCATCGGATCGCAAGCCGCGCTTCTTTTTCCGAAGAAGGCTCGACCATGATCAACTCCGGGCACGATCCAACAGCGGAAATATCCCTGACAGACTGGTGTGAATGTCCGGGAGTCGCCGGCAATAAACCGGAAAGAGTTCCAATATAAATGATTTTCTTTTTCTCGCTCGCGTTATTATAAAATTGTTCGTTCGCTCTTGTGGGCATAAAACAGGAATATGAATGAATTATGGGAAGCATGCCCTCGAGCGCGAGTCCGCTTGCCACGGACACCATATCTTGTTCCGCGATCCCGCATTCTTTGAATCTCTCGGGAAATTTTTTCTTAAAGCCCAATATGCCCCCGTCAGCCGCCAAATCGGCGTCTAAGACTACTATATCTTTTCTATCTTCCGAAATCCTTACCAGCTCTTCTCCGAAAGCAGAAATCGGATTTTCCGGCTTTTTCGGCGCGGACTTAACTGGCAAAGGCACTTTTTCGAATTTAAGCGCACTCATTCCAAAAGATTCCAGTTTTTTATTCAATGCCGCCGAAAGCTCGGAGAATGCCGCGGAATAATCGCTATCGCTCGGCGCGCCGGCATGATATTTGTATCCTCCTCCTTTAAAATTATGAGGCTCCATAAAAGAAACTCCCTTCCCTTTGATCGTATCCGCGATAAGAACCTGCGGCTTTTGATTTTTAATTCCCGCCTCTTTAATTTCCCGCAATGATTTCACAAATTCCCTAAGCGAGTGGCCATCGCATCTCTCGACCTCCCATCCGAAAGATCTAAACTTATCCTCAATATTCCCGAGATCGGATACGTCCTTAACCCAGTTATCGGATTGCAGTTTATTATGGTCTACAATAGCCGTAATCTCGGAAAATTTTCCGTTGGCGGCCGGATGGAGCGATTCCCAAATCTGCCCCTCCTGCAATTCTCCGTCTCCGGTTAAAACATAGATCCTTCCTTTTTCTCCTTTTAGGCGCCGGGCAAGCGCCATTCCCCGCGCCTTAGAAATTCCCATTCCTAAAGATCCGGTATTTGCCGCGATGAAAGGGATTGAAATGTCCGGGTGCCCAGGAAGCCCGTTGAGTCTCCGAAGTTTATGCAAAAAATCAAACGGGATTTTTTCGAGGCCGATCAAAATGGAATAAAGCCCCGGAATGTCGTGTCCCTTTGAAGAAAAATAAATATCGGAATCTTTTGAATCTCGCGCGTTGGGATTTTCCATCTCCTCCAGCCAAAGCCAAGCCGCGATATCCATAGCGGAAAAACTTGTGCCTATGTGCCCGGAGCCGGCCAATTTAATCATGTAAAGAGTATTGATTCTGAAAATATCGGCCAGCGTCTCCGCTCGCAAAAACGGATCGGATATTTCCTTTCGAACTTTTTTTATTTCATCAAGCGGGGCGTAAAATAAATCCATGAATTTATATCGCGGTCCAGCCGCCGTCTACCACTAAAAGGCTCCCCGTCATATAATCCGACGCTTCCGACGCCAGGAACAAAACCGCGCCGTTATAATCCGTGGTTTTTGCCATTCGCCTCAACATTGTCCGGTTTTCGTATTCCTTAACAAATTCTGGAGCCATATTCGCTTCGTAAACCCCGCCGGGCGCGAGCGTATTGACCCTGATCCCAAGCGGCGCCGCGTATTCCGCGAGCCATTTCGTAAAATTCAAAACTCCCGATTTTGCCACGCTGTAGCCGACCGGTTTATAGTATTCCTCGCCGCCCCTGCGCCGAAACTCATACATGCTCTGAATCGGGGAAACCAATCCATAAGTAGAGGAGATGTTAATGATGCTTCCCTTCTTCTCCTTAGCCGCTCTAAAATTTTTAATAAAAACCTGTGACATAAAAAACATTCCCTTGAGGTGCGAATCAAGCATGGCGTCCCACGATTCTTCGGGATAATTTTCAAATGGGCCGTTTTCCTCCGGCGGGGCGTTGGGGCGTGAGCCGAGCCCGGCGTTATTCACAAGAATAGTCGGCGCGCCGAATTTGGAAATTATTTTCTCAAAACCGGCGGCAATTTCGCCTTTTTTGGTTACATCCACTTTCAAAGAAATTATGGGTAGGCCGCTATCAATTAATTTCTGGACTTTGGTACTCGGTTTTTCCGTAACATCAAAAACCGCGACCTTAGCTCCAGCCTTGGCAAACGCTTCGGCGTATTCCGAACCCAAGTGTCCATTTCCCCCCGTGATCAATGCTACTCGATCTTTGATTCCGAAAATTTCATCCAAATAACTCATACAGACTTATAACTATATCATTTCTGCTTTAGTTTTGTAATAATTCTCGCTAATTCTTACGTTCCTTCTTCAAAATATTCTCGGCGGCAAATATTCAATTTCTTGTCCAAAATCTTTATGCCATTATCTTCCATGCTAAAGAGAGGAGCTTTCCCGCCAGGTATATCGTTGGCATCAAGCCGACTGAATAATAAAGGGTGCAGGAGCGATGTATTAAACGCTTTCTCCATCGTAAAGCCGAATTTCATGCCGACAGATCCCGCGACTTGAGCTATTTTTAATGAAACCGGGATCGTATGAGGAAATGAAACGGAATTTGCCGCAGCTTTTGAATCTCCCGTAATATACGATAGCACCCTGCTTGCGCTTTTTAATTCGGTCTGCATTGCCGAATCGCTTAACAATGTGACTGGCTTGTGAGCATAGCCATGCCAGCCGATTGAACCATTTTTATATAATTCCAAAACTTGTTTATTCGTCATATAAAAATTATCACAAAATTCCTTCTCCTCTTTAACGATTGATTTAAAAATCGTGTTGATAATTTGTTCGCGCAAAGCAAGATCTAGCGTGCTTTTGTTCAGGAAAATTTTTATCCGCGTCTCATCCAAATGGTCATACGGATAAAAACTGCGCAATTGTTCTTCAGACATGTTAATGAATGATCCCAGGTTAAACGGTTCTCCGGTAAAGAGCGTGTAAAGATGGGACACTTCGCCCAGAAACTCCGCAGGGGACATCTTTGATCTCGCCCAATGAACCTTATGGACAAAAAGGGCCTTGCTCTCCAAATATGGAAGACCGTTAATGAAGAAAATTGCTGGTATGCCCATCTTATTTAGAATCGGCAACGCCTGTTCATATTGGGATTTAAGCCCGTCATCAAACGTGACCACGCAGCAGTTTTCGGGCAATTTTTTTCCCCAAGCTAGCGCATCCAGCACATCCTTCTGGCCGACAAAAGTAAAAAATTTTCCTAATTTTTCGAGTTGTTCTTGAAATCGCTTAACCGAGACCGGATAAATCCCGCGTTCATATTTCTTTTCGTCATCTATATAGTGATAATTAATCGCCAGAAAAACCATTATACTGGTAAATTTATGCCATTAAGATCCGCGGCATCTGAAGAAAGAAGATTAATTACTTCCTCTGCAACGTCTCCCGGTTTAATCCCGAGACTGCCGTTTGCGCTTATTTCTTTATAAATTCTCGGCAAATTCTTAGTTAGGCCGGTCTCAACAAAACTTGGAGAAACGGCATTTACGCGAATTCTCCTTTTTTCCAACTCGTTTGCAAGAGCATTGGTTAAACCAATAAGCCCATATTTTGCCGTTGCGTATCCGCTAATCCCCGCGGCTGAGGAACCCAACGTTACCCGGCTCGCGATATTTACAATACTCCCTGCCTCTCCGTTTGCGAATAAAGGCAGAAATGCCTTTACGACATTGAACGCTCCATGGATCTGCGCTTCGATATGTTTCTTAAAATCATTCCAATCTGAATCCGCAAACCGCTTATAGTCCAAACTGGCGCTGGCATTATTAACAATCCCATTAATTTTCCCGTATTTTTCCTTGACAATCAAAGACATTTTCAAAACTTCGTCATAATTTGAAACATCAGCTTCAATCGCAACCGCATCGCTGCCGATACCCTGAAGTTCTTTGACGACTTTTTCAGCCTCCTTTTCGTTTTTCAAATAATTGACGATGACATTTGCGCCTTCTTTCGCCGCAAGAACGGCTGTAGCCCTCCCTATCCCGCTGTTTGCTCCGGTAATTAAAATTATCTTTTTCTCCAATTTCTTCATAATCAAATTATCTTCACTAATGCCTTTCCGCTAACAGCCAGGTCGCCCCCAGAATTAAAAATTTCGGTTTTGATCTCGACTATTTTTGTTGATTCTGATTTACTTATTACGGTACCTTTAAAACTTATTTTTTCTCCCACGAAAATAGGTTTATGAAAACGCAATTCCTGAGAAATATATAAGCTATTTTCTCCAGGAATTACCATTCCAACTAGGAATGAGAATTTTGAAGCCAAAAGTATGCCGTGAACCAAAGGCTTATCGAACCCTTTTGATTCTGCGTACTTTTTTTCATAATGTAAGGGGTTTTTGTCTCCCGAAAGATTTCCGAATACCCTAACGTCGTCATCTGAGAAAACGCAAGGCAAAATCGCCGTTTCAAAACCAACAATTATATCTTCAAACTTCATTTTTTTGTTTTTAGCTAGTAAGCTCTGTCTCTATCGCCGTCCGACTTAACGACAAGCCAATCAGATGCCCTTAAATCCTCGCCCTTTATTTGCTTATATGAAAAATTGAGCGCTAGTCGTTCTCGATTGATCGGCAAGAGAAAAATTGGTGGATCCGGATTTTCTGCTGGATCATAAATATTAAAGCCGGCTCCTCGTAAACTTTTTTCATAAATCACAGGAAATGAAAAAAAATCTATAAAATCTACTTTGGACTCAATCGCGTAATTAATCGCGGAGAGAAATAAAGCTCGGGCATTCGCTTCCTCAGAAATAAGATCGACAATCCTGCATGCGGAATACTCGTCCCCTTTTTCAATTCTTAAAATAACGTAACCTTTGTTGTTCTTTAGGCCATATATTTTATACCTAATATATGGGTTATCCACAAAGCGCCAATTTAAATAATCGGAATTTCGGTCGATTGTGCCTTCGCGCTTAAGCTTCAAAGTTTTCCATGACTCATTCCATGATTCATTAAATTTTTTGATTTCAAGCGCCTCGTTGTTATTAATAACCCTTTTGCCCCCCACATTATATACCCAGCGATTTATCCATAATTCTTCCTTCCAGCCGCAGTATTTTAGCACCGGTACGGAATTAGGATTAAACCCCGTCGTATACAGCAAGTCGAAGTATTTTTCCGCCTCGCGCACAAGCATTACTCCCGCCCCATGAGAACGCAAATTTTTATCAACTATTAGGCTTGCAAGGAACGCCGCATTAACTATTTCCTTTTTAATTTTAAACTTATACGGTATCAATCCCAAGTGTCCCACAATTTGATCGTTTTTTTTAAGAAGCAGGTTTGGATATTCAGGATAATATATATTTGCTGCCGCATTTTTATACTGCCAATCGAGATATTTTTTTTCCGTCAGGATATGGCTTGGGCTATAAACCCCGCGAAAAAACTCTATCAATCTAGGTATGTCGTTATCGTTCGCAATTTTAACCGTATACATTTTAGAATTTGACGCCCTTATTCCTCAGATAATTTTTTATATCGCCTAGATTTTTAGCTTCCATCGTTTCGCTAATGCTGAACTGCACGCCAAACTCTTTTTCAAGCTCAGAAATAAAAATAAGATAATTCATAGAATCCCAGTCTGGAATTGTCTCTGGGGACATGGCATCCGTAACTTCGCCTTCTGAAACCTTGAATACTTTTTGCGCTATCTTTTTTATTTTTTCCATGACAACTTTATCCAACTAGGGGCAACGTTGATATTCTTTAACTCCATGCTGAAATTTTGAAAATATTTGGCTAAAAATTCCTTGGCGGGCTTATTTTTTTTTGATTCAGTAAATAAGGCTGATAATTTTTGCGCGCTATTTTGAACAGCATTATCGGCTATAAATTGCAGGAATGCCTCCTCTATGCCTCTCCCTAACGCCCGGCAACTCATAAGAATTGATTCTATAATCCACTCTTTATCTTTTGTCGAAACAAACGCCGCGCCCACTACCCCGTAATCTCCGAATTTATCGCGGGCAGAACAATAAAAAACTGAACGGTTTTTTGCGTCTATAGACTGATTTATTTCATCTTCTGAAAAAGGCTGTTTATTAGAATTAAATTGATTGGTTTTCTCGGTAAGCTGCGCTAACCTCGGCACGCAGGATTTATCGTCTATAAAACAAGAGACTTCAATATTCAAACTTTTTAAAAAATCTTCTCGTGAAACATATTTCTGTTCCGCGGTTTTTCGCAAACGCTCCGTAACATATAAATTACCTCTCATTTTGTCTTCGTCGGTAATTGCTTTCATGTTTTTAAAATACGGCAGGTCCAACAGAAATTTAGCATATTGCTCCGGATTCGCCGGTAAATTTGGCGCATCCACGTCCGGCAAATAATTTTTAATAAGGGCCTGGTTAATCGGGTCGTCATCAATAAATACCATGGAATCAAGCCCGATATTTATTTCTCTCGCTATCTTTTTCATATTCTCAATTTTATCTTCCCAATTAATGCATATTGACGCAAAATTATTTTCCCTTAAAACCATGTTTGGATGCTCTCGAATAACCTGGATCGCATCTTCATAATTATTTTTGCTGTTTATGGCCAAAATAATTCCGCGATCATGCAAATCCAAAATAGCCTGCTGAAATGCGATATAACCGCTCCCCCCATTGAGATCGAGCTTTATTCCATTCATTCCATCTTCTCCAATTATCCCTCCCCAGATGGTATTATCTAAATCTAACACCAAACATTTCTTCATATTATTTTTTGTCCTTTGTTAGTATCACGAACGCTATTGCGTGTTCTTTGGTATGGGTAAGCGATACATGAGCTCTTAGATTCGCTCTGCCGTCAATACGAAGCCACGCACTCTTTGATTTTCTTTGTATCTCAATTTTTTTTAAATCGACTGCTTTCCCAAGGGCTTTAACCGCCGCTTCTTTTGCGCAAAAGCGGACCGCGAAATGAGGATAGGGATCCTTATATTTGTTGCAGTATTCAATCTCCCTTTTTGTGAAAATTTTTCCATAAAAAGATTTATTCTCATTAAACGGCAAATCTCTAAACCTAGAGATAACTTCTATATCGACGCCTATGCCTATTATAATCGACATAAATAACAATAAGTTACTGCGAAAGATTATCTAGGACAAATTGCCCTATTCGCCTGCCTGATTCGCCGTCCGTGAATTTGCACTGCTCTTCAATTAGGCGCTTCCTCCCGTCCCTATCCAAGCCGGGATTAAGTAAATAATTCTTTGCGGCAATGGCAAGTTCATCAGGACTGCCTACAAGTCTGATACCTCCAGCATCGAGAGCTTTCTTATAATGGGCGATTTTAAAATATTCCCTGAAATATCTAAAGTGTGAATCCGGCCTTGTCTCAAAATTTACATTGATCACGGGGCGATCAAAAATTGCGGCATCGATGCTTAGACTTGAAGCATAACAAACCAACAGCGACATGTGATAAAGAGTGTCGCGGAGACGAGCTAATTGGGAAGTATCCATTTCCCAATCGTCTCCGCGCTGATAATTTGCCACCTTGGAAGCAAAATGTGTTCCGGATAAATCAAATTTTAAATTGGGTCTTTTTTTTACTTCCTCCTCGCTGACCAAATCATAAGGATGAAAGCGCACAAAGATTTCTATATTTTCCCCAAAGCTGCCTTTTTGATTTAAAGAATATAATAAATCAATCATGTCCCAATCGGAATTGCTATAAGAACTGCCGTGCGGAGCATAAACGATAAATTTTTTATTGGGATCCAAGCCAATTTGCCTGCAAAATTCATCTCGAGCCGTACTTTGGCCGTCAAAATAAATATCGTATTGCGGGATGCCTCCAACGAAAATATCCTCGTCTGAAGCCAAATCGTAATATTTTAACTCGTCTCGAACTAAATCATTAAAAACGACAAATTTATCCGGCATCAGCCTAAGAACGCACCTTGCTGTAATTTTATCCCACGAATTTATAAATCCAATTGTCTTTACCCTGTGTTTTTTTGCGGCGCGCAGAAAATGCACCTCCGGTTCATAAAAAATATTGGCGAGAAAAACCAAATCCGGCTTATATTTTTCGAAAAACTTGTCATATGTATGGTTTGCGACAAGAAGATAATCTAATCGCCGAGACAAAGCCAAACACCATCGATTAGAAAGCAGCCTGTTTGTAAAAAGACCTAGCCAATATTGAAAAAGTCCGCCCTCAACTTTATATCTTATGAAGCGGCGCAAGTCGGTTGTAGTTGTTTTCAACATCGTGAACTTCAGCCACTGAAAAAGGCGATCTAGACCGGCTATAGAAATATTCCCGACAACTTCGTAAAAAATCCTATCGCTATCCCCAAATTCAGCTTTATGGGCCTGCGCTCTTTTCTCATTCTTAACGAAAACAACGACTCGCGTATTTTTATCTTCCAAAATTGTGCTGAAAATCGAAGACCGCAGGACGTTTTTGGTCTCGACCCCGTCGAAACTGGTTATAAAGATTGTCTTCATCCCCAAACTACTTCTCTGCCACCTTATATCCTTCCGATATTATCTTCATTACTTCGAGCCCTCGGTCAAGCGACAACGGCGAATCTTCCAATTTTATCTTGCCGTCCAACAGGTCTTTATAGTGCAGAGTCTCGCAGTAAAAATCGTCGGGACGCTTTTCGGCCACCATTTTCTCAACCATCTCGCTTCCTTCAATCTGGTACCGCAAAAGATCGCCTTCCGGAGAAGCGTTCCCCACCCACTCGATAAATCCATTCGCCCCCTGCGCCCTCGCCCATTTTTTGACGGGAAAAGTTATTACATCCTGAACAACGCGCCCAACTTTGCCG